>Ga0182735_1000112_pt1 | contig 105212 bp, 90 predicted proteins | sample eDN5th30CKraftMG_FD_128524 | JGI IMG/M metagenome (GOLD analysis project Ga0182735, IMG submission 128524) | Enriched Miracle-Growth compost microbial communities from Emeryville, California, USA - eDNA 5th pass 30_C Kraft MG (version 2) (version 2) ... | reverse complement strand
GCCCCGCCGGGCGAATTGGAAGTCGGCATCGTCACCGCCTTTCTCGGCGCGCCGGTGCTTTTGTGGCTGGTCATCAACCACAAGGCGGAGGGACGCTCATGAACCGTCCCACGCATTCCATCTGGCAACCATGGAGCGGCCTGTCGCTGCGATATCACCGGCGCTCAATGGCGCTGATCGGCATCACCCTGCTCGTGGCGCTGCTCACCGCCATCGTCACGCTGCTGACCGGTGAATTCACCCTCTCGCCGCTCGCCGTCTGGCACACGCTGATCGGCCAGCAATCCGATTCCGTCGCAACGCTCGTCGTTCTCGGCCTGCGCCTGCCCCGCATCGTCGCCTGTGTCCTCGTCGGCGCCGCCCTCGGTGTTTCCGGCGCGATCTTCCAGGCCATGGCGCGCAATCCCCTCGCCAGTCCCGATATTGTCGGCTTCACCACCGGCGCCGCCACCGGCGTTCTGGTCCTGTTGCTCGTCGATGGCGCCGCCGCGACCATGAGCCTGTCGCTCGGCGCCCTCCTGGGTGGCCTCGGCACGGCCATTCTAGTCTATCTCATGGCCTTGCGGCGCGGCGTTCATGGCCAGCGCCTCATCCTCGTTGGCATTGGCGTCGGCGCCATGCTGTCGGCCTTCAACGCCTATCTCATCACCCGCGCCGAACTCGAAGCGGCGCAGGAAGCGCGGATCTGGATGCATGGCAGCCTCAATGGCGTCACCTGGGCCCAGGTCTGGCCGCTGGCGCTATGGAGCATCGCGCTTCTACCCGTGGCTTTCCTGCTGGCGCGCCCGCTCCGGCTGCTGGAATTCGGCGACGACATCGCCACTGGCCTCGGCCTGCCGACCGGACGCGCCCGGCTGCAGCTCATCGTCATATCCGTCGCCCTTGCCGCCGCGGCCATCTCCACCGCCGGCCCCATCGGCTTCATCGCTCTGGCGGCCCCGCAACTGGCCCAGCGGCTCAGCCGCGCCGGCGCTATCGGCCTCGCGCCCTCCGCTGCAATGGGCGCGGCACTGCTTCTCGCCGCCGATCTCATCGCCCAGCGCCTCCTGGCGCCGTTCCAGATTCCGGTCGGCCTTATCACCGGAGCGCTTGGCGGCGCCTATCTTCTTTATCTGCTCGGCCGCGAATGGCGCAAAACCGACTGAAACGAAAAGGGCCCGCTCATATGAGCGGGCCCCTGACTGTGCGATCGGCTCGGATCAGAAGCTGTCCCAGTCGTCGGTCTTGACGGCGGCGCTACCCTGCGTCCGGTAGACCGGCGCGGCAGCGCGGACGGGCCGGGCGGGAGGCGCTGCCTCCTTGGGCGCATCGGCCAGGGTGAACACGTCGACAATGCCGTCGAGCTCGGTGGCCTGGCTTTCCGTCTGTTCGATCGAGGCGTTGATCTCTTCGACTAGGGCGGCGTTGTGCTGGGTCATCTCATCCATCTGGCGAACGGCGACGCTCACCTCATGAATGGCATTGGCCTGTTCGGAGCTGTCACGGGCAATGCCTTCGAGCAGGTCCGAGCTGGCGCGGACGCCGGCCAGCATTTCGGCGAGCTTGGAGGCCGCCTCGCTGACGAGCTTGGTGCCGCCGGTCACTTCCTGGGCGCTCTGTTCGATCAGAACCTTGACCTCGCTCGAAGCCTGGGCGGCCGACTGGGCGAGACGACGCACTTCGACGGCCACCACCGCAAAGCCCTTGCCCGCTTCGCCGGCACGCGCGGCTTCCACCGATGCGTTGAGGGCGAGAAGGTTGGTCTGGAAGGCGATATCGTCGATCATGCCAATGATGTTCGAGATCTTCGACGAGGAGGTCGCGATGCGCTCCATAGCTTCGGTCGCCTGCGCCATCACCGCACCGCCCTGCTCGGCCGAACGGGTCGAAGCGATGGCGTTGTCGCTCGCATCCTTGGCGCGGGTGGAGTTCTGGGTGACGGTGGTTGCGAGCTGCTCCATGGCGGCGCTGGTCTCTTCGATCGTCGCGGCCTGCTTGGTCGTGCGTTCGGAGAGGTCGTTGGCACCGGACAGTATCTCGCCAGTGGCCAGACGCAGCTGGCCCGAAGTATCGCGCAGGTGGCTGACAATGTCGGAGAACTTCACCGCCACGGCGTTGGTATCGTCCTTGAGACGGCCGAAAGCGCCTTCATAGAAGCCTTCGACACGCTTGGTCAGGTCGGCACTGGCCAAGGCGGACAGCACATCGCTGGTTTCGGCCAGGCCCTTGTCGACCGTGGTGACGAGCGTATTGACGCTGCCGGCCAGCGTATTGAGCTCGGCATCGGGGAAGTTGGTCGGCACGCGCTTCGAGAAATCGCCTTCGGAAGCGGCATCGACCACCGAGCCGAACGAGGTCTGCAGCTGGCTCATCATGCCCTTGCGGGCTTCCTCGTCGCGGATGATGCGGGCCGCTTCCGCCTCTGTCATGTGGGCGATCTTTTCGCCGTTCTCGCGGAAGATTTCGACGGCGCGGGCCATATTGCCGATTTCGTCGGCGCGATCGGTACCGTTCACGGTCAGGTCGAACTTGCCCTCGGCCAGTTCCGCCATCTGCTCGTTAAGCGCGTTGATCGGCTTGACGAGGCTGCGAACGATCAGCCAGCCGAGCACCATCAGCACGACGATGATGATAGCCGCCATGCCGGTGCTGGTCACGGCGTTGTTCCAGAAGATGGCGTCGATATCGGTCTGCAGCACGCCGGTGGCGACGACCCACTTCCAGGGCTCGAAGTTCTGCGTATAGGTCAGCTTCTCGACATCCTGGCCGTCGGAGCCGGCGGCCGAGAACAGGAAGGTGGTGAAGATCGAGCCGTTGAGGCGCGCACCATCGGTATATTCTTCGAGGAAGCGCTTGCCAGCCGGATCGGTGTTGTTGCGCATATTGGTGCCAACGATCGACTGGTTGTTGTTGACCAGCATCACGTAATCATGGCTCACGACGAAGACGTAGTCGTCGCCGGAATAATGCATGGCGTTGATGGCCTTCTTGGCTTCAGCCTGGGCTTCGGCCAGCGTCATCTCGCCGGACTGCACGCGCGAATCGTACCAATGGAGCACGTTGACGGCGGATTCGACGACGCTCTTGATCTCGGCTTTCTTGAGCTCGACCAGATTGTCGTGGGTGTTGGAGAGCTGATAGGCGGCGAGCCCGGCAAAGCCGACCACGAACAGGATCAGCAGAAAAGACATTCGGCGCGCTATGCTGCCGGTGACGAATTTGAGCATGATATTAACTCTAACGGATGAGGGAACCCTGACTGCGGGCGGACGCTGGAAAAGACATGTCTGAATAGGCTTGGCTGCGGACTGCTGGCGACGGCTCCTAATGCTGCACCAGCCCGTCTCAGGCTGGGTTAAATGTCTCCCTGCCAATAAAAATTACCGGCCGCAGGTTAATATATGCTGACGGCGGCAGCGCAGCTTTTCACGAGGCCGCCACCCTGCCCCGCGACAAAAGCGCCCGGCGGCGAAAGCGGAATCCGTGCCTTCGCCCCACGCCCGGCAGGCAGCGATCATCAAATTCCATTCATCGTCTCTTGCCGATAAAGACCCCCTGCGGCAGATTGTGACCCTCCGACTGTCCATTCCCCCGAGTCCATCATGTCCGTTCTGTTCCAGCCCCGCAGCCTGCGCGGCCTCACCCTGCGCAATCGCACCGTGGTCGCCCCGATGTGCCAGTATTCGTCAATCGACGGCTTCGCCAATGACTGGCACCTCGTCCATCTCGGACGCTTTGCCCAGGGCGGTTTCGGCCTCGTCATTTTCGAGGCAACCGCCGTGCGGCCCGAAGGGCGCATCACCTATGCCGATCTGGGGCTGTGGAAGGACGAACACATTCCCATGCTGGCCCGCATCGTCGATTTCCTCCACAGCCAGGGCGCTGCCGCGGGCATCCAGCTCGCCCATGCCGGCCGCAAGGCCTCGACCTCGATTCCATGGCGCAACGGCTTCGACGAGACCGAGGCGGAAAAGGCGGAACTCGGCTTCGAGAGCTGGACGCCTGTTGGGCCGGGCTCGGAAATCCATGCCGAGAATGCCGATTTTACCGCCCCGCACGCGCTCGACGAGGCTGGCATCCGCGACGTCATCGACGGCTTCGTCGAAGCAGCCCGCCGTGCGGAGAAGGCCGGTTTCGATACCGTCGAAGTCCACGCCGCGCATGGATATCTGCTCAACCAGTTCCTCTCCCCGCTCGCCAATAAGCGCACCGACCGTTATGGCGGCAGCCTCGAAAACCGCATGCGCCTGACGCTCGAAGTCACCGAAGCCGTCCGCGCCGTCTGGCCCGAGGACAAGCCGCTGCTGGTGCGCCTGTCGGTCAGCGACAATCATCCGCAAGGCTGGGCGGTCGAGGACAGCGTCGTGCTCGCCCGTGAGCTCAAGGCGCGTGGCGTCGATGTTATCGACTGTTCGAGCGGCGGCTTTGCCGGCGGCGTCATCAACGCCGAAGCCAATTACCAGGTCCCCTTCGCCAGGGCCGTGCGCGACGGCGCCGATATCCCGACCATGGCTGTCGGGCTCATCAGCGATCCGGATGCGGCCGAGGCGATCGTCGCCAATGGCGCCGCCGATTTCGTTGCCCTCGCCCGCGGCGCGCTCGAAGACCCCAACTGGGCCGTTCACGCCCGCCACAGCCTCGGCAGCACCGAATACGATCTCTGGCCCGACCAGGCGAAGCGCGTGCGCGACCGCGATCGCTCGCTTGGTCTCCGGGGCTTCTGAAGTCACGAGAATTTCGGGGAAATTTCATCGAGCGGTCTGACGAGCAACGCAAATTCACCGCAATCACGGGTGCAACTCTTGCCTTGCCGCCATCCTGTCACCAGATAGGCGGCAAGCAAGGGGAGACTGCTCGATGGATACCAAGGCCGCGATCATCGCAATGCTGAGCGTCTGGGGTGTGGGCACCTGTGCCACCCTCCCCGCCACCGCCCAGGAAACCGAAGACGCGAGCGAGGAAAAGGCCTCGGCCAATCCCCTTCTCAACCGCGTCTGGGTCCGCGCCGATGCCGACCCCGCCCTTCCCGGCCCGATGCAGATTTTTCTCGAGGACGGCACGCTGGTCACCGACAGCTGCTGGGAAACCTATCGGCTCTCCGAATGGCAGCAGGTTTCCGACAGCGCCATCAGCTGGAACGAGGACGGCATCACCATCAATGCCGATATCGCCACCCTCAGCGACGAGGAACTGGTGCTGAAACTGCATCTGGGCAGCGATATTCAGGAACAGCGCTTCGTGCCGGCGACAGTGCCCTATGTCTGCCCGGATATGGAACGCTGATGTGCCACGCCCTTCTGGTTCGAGGCTCGCTGCGCTCGCGCCTCACCATGAGGGCTACTGGATTTTCGGCTTTACGCAGTTCAAATAGCAAAGAGCCCTACACCCGCTGAAACCTCATGGTGAGGCTCTTGGCGCCTCGAACCACGAGGTCGGGCACCCATCCTACAACACCACCTGCGTCCCGATCTCCACCACCCGCCCGGTGGGAATATGGAAATATTCCGTCGCATCGCTGGCATTGCGGGCCAGCCGGCTGAACAGCCTGTCCTGCCAATAGCGGATCAGGCTCGACCTCGGCCCCGGTTTCAGCGACCGTCGCGACAGGAAGAACGAGGTCGACATGATATCGAACTTCCAGCCGAGCTTGCGCCCCAGCGCCAGCGCCTTTGGGATATTCGGCGTTTCCATATAGCCGAAGGTCACGATCACCCGGCTGAACAGCTCGTTATAGCCCTCGATATGCACCTTCTCGTCGTCATTGACGCGCGGTGAGGCCGAAGTGCGCACCGTGAGGATGACGTTCTGCTCGTGCAGCACCTTATAATGCTTGAGGCTGTGCAGCAGCGCCGTGGGCGCCCCTTCAATGTCGCTGGTGAGAAACACCGCCGTGCCGGGCACCAGCATCGGCTTTTTCTTCGAGAGATTGTCGACGAGGAATTGCAGCGGCACCTCGTCCCTGCGCGTCTTTTCCGATAGCCGCCGCCGGCCCGAAATCCACGAAGCCATGATGATGGCGACGATCATCGCCACCGCCGCCGGCACCCAGCCGCCCTGGAAGAGCTTCGAGACATTGGCGGCGAAGAAGCCGCCATCGATGATCAGGAATACGAGGCCGAAGCCGATCACCGCCAGCGGATGCCACTTCCAGTTGCGCCACATCACCACCACCAGCAGCGACAGCGTGACGATCATCACGCCCGACACCGCGATGCCATAGGCATTGGAGAGTGCCGTCGAGCTGCCGAAGGCCACTACCAGCAACAGCACGCCGATCATCAGCATGGTGTTGATCTGGGGCATATAGACCTGCCCGCTCTGCGTCTCCGAGGTATGCAGCACCACCATGCGCGGCAATATATTGAGGGCGATGGCCTGCTGGGTGAGGCTGTAGGTGCCGGAGATCACCGCCTGGCTCGCGATCACCGTCGCCGCCGTCGCGAGGCACACGAACGGCACCAGCGCCCATTCCGGCTGCATCTCGAAGAACGGGCTCGAGACATTCTCGACCCCGTGGGAGAGCACGAAAGCCCCCTGCCCGAAATAGTTGAGCAAGAGGCACGGAAACACCATGCCGAACCAGGCGATAACGATGGGCCGGCGGCCGAAATGGCCGAGATCGACATAGAGCGCTTCCGCCCCCGTGACCGCGAGGAAGATGGCCCCGACCACCACGAAGGCGATGCCGATATGGGTGAAGAGAAAGCCGATGCCGAGCAGCGGATTGAGCGCCAGCAGCACGGCCGGATAATGCACGATCTGCCACAGCCCCGACAGGCCCAGCACCAGGAACCACAGCCCGGTGATCGGTCCGAAAACGATCGACACCTTGGCCGTACCGAAGCGCTGCACGAAGAAAACGCCGACAATGATGACGAGGGTGATCGGCACCACGAAGCGCGTCATGTCGGGCGCGACGATCTCGAACCCCTCCACCGCCGACAGCACCGAAATGGCCGGGGTGATGATGGCATCGCCGAAAAACATCGAGGCGCCGAGCACGCCCAATACGGTGATCCAGGCCGGCGGATTGATGAAGGTCTTGCGCGCCAGCGCCATCAGCGACAGCGTGCCGCCTTCGCCATTATTGTCGGCGCGGGTGACGAAGAACACATATTTGACCGCCACCGTCAGCGTCAGCGCCCAGACGATCAGCGATAACAGCCCCAGAATCTCGATATCGGACGACGTCGCGCCCGGCCGGATTCCCATGGTCTGGCGGAAGGCATAGATCGGACTGGTGCCGATATCGCCGTAAACCACACCAAGAGCACCCAGCACGAGCAGGGGAAGGTCTTTCTGCGGATGGTGGCTGGATTGGCTGCTCGCATCGACACCGGCATCGGGGCCGGCCGTGTTCGTCTGCGTCATGAACCGTGTGCTCTTTTTGGTCAAAGGCGGGCGCCGCTATACACCGCACCCTTGCGACATACAACACTTAACCCTCTTCGTGACAGGTTCACGAAACAGCAAAGGCCGCCTCCCGAAGGAAGCGGCCTCTGCCGGCAAACGAAAGCCCCGATGTCGCGCCCGGCAAAAGTGGAGGTCGCTTTGCCGCCGGCGCGACGTATTTTCGGAGGGCCGGGCCACGGCGAACGCTTTGGGAAACCGGGGCCCCGGGACTTTCGGATGGTGCGGAACGGAATGCCTTATGCGGCCTGTTCGCGCGAAGCGTCGCGGGCAGCCTTGGTGGCCTGGCCCCACCAGACGAGCTGGTCGAGCATTTCCTTGGTCGAATTGCCGATCGAGGCTTCGAGATCGGAAATCTGCTTGGTGCCGCCGAAACCGGGATGCACCGACATGAAATCGCCGCCGGCAATATGGACACCCGAGCGGACCGGGACCATCTGCAGCTCGACGCCGATCAGGCGCAGATGCTCGACGGCGCGGGCGCCACCGACCGAACCATAGGCGACAGCGCCGAAGGCCTTGTTGTTCCAGTTGGTATAGGCCTGATCGAGGGCGTTCTTCAGCGCGCCGGTGATCGAGCGGTTATATTCGGCGACGACGAAGATATAGGCGTCGTATTCGCTGACCTTGTTCTGCCAGGCGACAGCCTTCGGGTCCTGCGACGGAGCCCAGGCGTTCGAGGTGGCTTCGTTGAAGAAGGGCAGGTCGTAATCGCGCAGATCGACGATTTCGGCGTCGATTTCCGGGCGTTCATTGGCCTGTTCGAGGATCCACTTGGCGGGGATTTCGCCGAAGCGGTTGGCACGGGTGGACGAAATGATGACGCCGACTTTGAGTTTGGACATTTGAGCCCCCCTTGGTAACAAATCGTAACTGAGGCGATATATGTGCCTCTGCGGATTTGCCACAAGGAGGCACGTTGCTGTCCCCAGGGCACATGGATTGTACCAGGGTACATTTTGGTAAGGAACTGATTTCCTTGCGTTTCGCAGGATTCCGCTGAGGTCGAAAGCCCCTGCGGAAGAGCGAACGGCAACAGAGCGTTCAGGAAAACCGATCAATCCGGAGTGATTGGCCAGAGGGGTGCCGGGAGCGATCCGGCACCCGCCTTGTCACTCGGCGGCTGCTGCGACCGAGGCAGGCTTGCGCCGCAACGTGACCTGGGTCAGGAGGAAGGCGATGGCGGCGCAGACCAGAATGCCCAGCACCATCGGCTTGGCCGTGCCGTCGAAGAACGATCCGACCACGCCCATCACCACCGCCGCCGTCACCAGTTGCAACGTGCCCATCAGCGCCGAGGCCGTGCCGGCAATGGCGCCATGCTCGTCCATGGCCAGCACTGCCGTGGTGGGGATGACGAGGCCCAGAAAGCCATAGCCGATGAACAGCAGCGTCGCCAACACGTCGAGACGGTCGATGCCGGCGATGAACACCGCACCGAGAACCACCGCCGTGACGATGAAGCCGGTGACGGCGGTACGCACCACCCGATCGAGGCCGAAACGTCTTGTCATCACGCCCGTGAGCTGCGAGACGCCGATAAACGAGACGGCATTGATCGAGAACATGACGCTGTAAAGCGTCGGGCTCAGCCCGTAGTGGTCGATGAGGATGAAGGACGAATTGGCGAGATAGGCCATGAAGCTCGACATGCCGAAGGCACCGATCATGGATAGGCCGATGAAACGCCGGTCCCGCAGCAGCACGCCATAGCTGCGCAAGGCGCCGCCAACGCTGCTTTCGAGGCGTGCCGATGCCGGTCTGGTCTCCTTGAGGAAGAACAGCGTCAGCGCGATGCCGAGCAGACCGATGGCCCCGACCACCCAGAAGATCATGCGCCAGTCGCCGAACTGGATGATGACGCTGCCCGCCAGCGGCGCGAGGATGGGGGACACCGAGAACACCAGCATCAAAAGGCTCATGAGCTGGGCGGCGTCGGCCCCGGTATAGCCGTCACGCACGATGGCGCGGGGCAAGGCCATGGCGGCACAGGCTCCCACGCCCTGCACGAAGCGGGCGACGATCAGCCACTCGATCGAAGGGGCCATGGCACAGGCGATGGCGCCGATGCTGAACAGGGCCATGCCGAAATAAAGCGGCGGCTTGCGCCCGACCATGTCGCTGATCGGACCGTAAAAGAGCTGGCAGACGGCAATGGCCGCCATGAAGGCCAGAAGGCTCATCTGCACCTGCGCCGTATCGGCGCCGAGATTGCCGCCGATGGCCGGCAGCGCCGGAAGATACATATCGATGGCGAATGGCCCGATCGCCGAGAGCAGCCCGAGCACCAGGGCCGCACGAATGATTTGCGGGTTCATAGTCAATACCTCATCGACCGCCGCAAAGGCGGGTCGGTCATAAATGGAAAATCCGGACGGCAGGACAGGGAGGATCGCCAACTGCCGATGAATCGACATTGGACACATCTGTAAAATCAGTCAAGCGGTCGCGTCCAAAAATTTGGACAGAGTTGTAAAATCCATCAATCGGTGTATGATGCGCCGTCAATGACCCAGATCGACTCGACCATCGACCGCCGGCCGCTTCAGCGCCCGGTTTCCAAGCGCCAAGCCATCCTCGATGCCGCCAAGCTTGCACTGGTGCGCGATGGGGCCGGTGCGGTCAGCATCGATTCCATCGCCATGGATGCCGGCGTCTCCCGGCAGACGGTCTATAACCAGATCGGCGACAAGGACCAGCTGTTCCTGGCGGTGGTCGAGGATGTCACCGCCCGCTCCAGCGCCTCGCTGATGGCGGTCCTCGCGACCTTCCCCGACAAGCCCGACGATTTGCGCTGCGCGCTGACCGAATTTGCCATGCGCCTCCTTGGGCGCTGCATGTGCGATATCGACGGTCGCGCCCTCAATGCACTGATGGAAAAGGAAGCGCATCGTCATCCCGAGCTCTTCCAGGCCTGGACCGAATATGGCCCCGGCAAGGACTGGCCGATGATCGCCGGCCGCTTCGCCCGGCTGGCCGCCGACGACTATCTCGACATCGACGACCCGAGCCTCGCCGCCCGGCATTTCGTCGCCCTGATCAATGCCGACCTGCCGCGTGACGAAGGCCCCTGCGTCCGCCCCGGCGAAGCCGCCGTCCGCAAGGCCGCCGAAGGCGGAGTCTCGACGTTCTTGAGGGCGTTCGGGAAGCATTAAGCTTCCACACCCACCACGCGTCATCCCGGCGAAAGCCGGGACCCAGTTTCAATGAAACCATCCGGAAACTGGACCCCGGCTTTCGCCGGGGTGACATCGAGCAAGCGGTGCGTCCAGCGGCCCCCTTACCCTCCGATCGCCGCCTTATAGCGCCGCACTGCCTCTGGAAATCCCATCAGCAGTGCATCGGCGGTGATGCCATGCCCGATTGACACCTCCGCAATGGTCGGCATCACCTGCATGAACACCGGCAGGTTCTCGAGCGTCAGATCGTGCCCGGCATTGACCAGCAACCCCGCCGCATGCGCGGCGCCCGCAGTGGTCGCGAGCATCATCAGATGCCTGTTGCCCGCCTCGCTGCCATAGCTGCCACCATAGGGCCCGGTATAAAGCTCCACCCGGTCGGCGCCGACCGCCTTGGCCCGGGCCGGCATCTCCGGATCCTCGTCGATGAACAGCGAAATGCGGATGCCCGCCTTCTTCATGCGCGCAATGGCCGGCTCCAGCACGGCCCGGCTCGCCTCGACATCCCAGCCATGATCGGAGGTCGACTGGCTCGGGTCGTCGGGCACGAAGGTCACCTGGTCCGGCGCCACATCCTCGACCAGCCGCAGGAAATCCCCGCTCGGATAGCCCTCGATATTGAACTCGACGGAAGGATATTCGACCCGCAGCACCTTATCGAGATCGAATACGTCCGTGCGGCGGATATGCCGCTCGTCCGGGCGGGGGTGGACGGTAATGCCCGCCGCGCCCGCATCCATCACCACCCGGGCGATTCCCGTGACGCTCGGCCAGGGCAGATCGCGCCGATTGCGCAATTGGGCGACGGCATTGAGGTTGACGGAAAGATGGGTCATGGCGGAGCGCTCGAAAGGGGTTAGGCGGCTTGTTTGATGCACCGCCTGACCGTCCGGCGCAACCACCGATCGATCAGGCCGCCGTCGCCGCCCGTTTTCACATCCCCTTGGGACCGCGCGAAATGGCCGCAAGGCCCGTGCGCACGACTTCCACCAGCCCGAGCGGCGCCATCAATGCGATGAAGCTGTCGATCTTGCTGGTCTTGCCGGTGATCTCGAACACGAAGCTTTCCGTCGTCGCATCGACGATCTGGGCCCGGAAGGCATCGGCGAGCCGCAGGGTCTCGGCGCGCTGGTCGCCGGAGCCGGCCACCTTGATCAGCGCCAGTTCGCGTTCGACGGATTCGCCCTCTTCGGTCAGGTCATGCACCCGATGCACCGGCACCAGCCGTTCGAGCTGCACCTTGATCTGGGCCAGCACCTTGGGCGTGGCCGAAACGACAACGGTGATGCGACTAAGTCGCTTGCCGTGTTCGGTCTCGCTGACGGTCAGGCTTTCGATATTGTAGCCGCGGGCCGAAAACAGCCCCACGACCCGCGCCAGAATGCCCGGCTCGTTGTCGACCAGCACGGAAAGCGTGTGGCGCACCACGGACTGGGTTTCGGGAGCCATGAAATAGGCCGATCCGGTCGGCTGCAGATGTGCGTTCATTCGTTTGTTCCTCTTATTGGCATGGTCGGATCGGAGCACCAATTCTGCTTTTCACCATCGCTTCCCGCGGGCTCGACCCGCGGGCCTCTCTGCACGCCGCCGCACGCGTGTCCGGGACCACAGACCCGCGGGTCAAGCCCGCGGGAAGCGGTGGTGAATGGGGCAGCAAGGTGCCCAAATCCTAAACCAGCGCCCTTCCCTTCTCGTCGATGATGCTGCCGATATTGGCCGTATCGGGCAGGATAATTTCGTTATGCGGCTTGCCCGAGGGGATCATCGGCAGGCAGTTCTCGTCCTTCTCGACGATGACGTCGAACAGCACCGGGCCATCATAATCGAGCATCTCGGCAATGGCCGCGTCGAGCTCGGCCGGGTTTTCGCAGCGAATGCCCTTGCCGCCATAGGCCTCGGCCAGCTTGACGAAATCGGGCAGCGATTCCGAATAGGAATGCGCATAGCGCGAGCCATGCAGCAGGTCCTGCCACTGGCGCACCATGCCCATGCGCTCATTGTTGAGAATGAAGATCTTGACCGGCAGGCGATACTGCACCGCCGTCGACATCTCCTGCATGGTCATCTGCACGCTCGCTTCGCCGGCAATGTCGATGACCAGCGCATCGGGATGCGCCACCTGCACGCCGACAGCCGCCGGCAGGCCATAACCCATGGTGCCGAGGCCGCCCGAAGTCATCCAGTGGTTCGGCTTGTCGAAGTGGAAATGCTGCGCCGCCCACATCTGATGCTGGCCGACTTCGGTGGTGATATAGACTTCCTTGCCCTGCTTCTTCGTCGCCTCATAGAGCCGCTGGATGGCCCATTGCGGCTTGATGACGGTGTCGGAATTCTTGAAGGCCAGCGAATTGACCGCGCGCCAGTCCGCGATCTGCTGCCACCACGCCGCCAGAGCCTCGCTCCGCGGCTCATTGGTGCGCGAACGCCAGACGCGGACCATCTCGGCGAGCACGCGGCCGCAATCGCCGACGATCGGCAGGTCGACGCTCACCGTCTTGTTGATCGAGGACGGATCGATATCGACATGGATCTTGCGGCTATTGGGCGAGAACGCGTCGACGCGGCCGGTGATGCGATCGTCGAACCGTGCCCCGATATTGATCATCAGGTCGCAGTCATGCATGGCCATGTTGGACTCGTAGGTGCCGTGCATGCCCACCATGCCCATCCATTGCGGATTGGAGGCCGGGAAGGCCCCGAGCCCCATCAGCGTCGAAGTCACCGGAAAACCGGTCAGTTCGGCCAGTTCACGCAGATGCTCGGCCGCTTCCGGGCCGGAATTGACCACGCCGCCGCCGGTATAGAAGATCGGCCGTTCCGCCCGCAGCATCAGATCGACCGCCGCATGGATGGCCTCGGCATCGCCGTCCATTTTCGGCCGGTAGCTCTGATGGCGCAGCGTATCGAGATCGGGCTTGATATAATCGCCAAGGGCGAACTGGATGTCCTTCGGGATATCGATCACCACCGGACCGGGACGCCCGGTGGTGGCGATGAGGAAGGCCTCATGCATGATCCGCGGCAGGTCCTCGATGCGCTTCACCAGGTAATTGTGCTTGGTGCAGCTGCGGGTAATGCCGACCGTGTCGCATTCCTGGAAGGCATCGGTGCCGATCAGCGTCGTCGGCACCTGGGCGGTAATGCACACCAGCGGAATGGAATCCATCAGCGCATCGGTCAGCCCCGTCACCGCATTGGTGGCGCCCGGCCCCGAGGTCACCAGCACCACCCCCGGCTTGCCGGTCGAACGGGCATAGCCCTCGGCCATATGGGTCGCGCCCTGCTCGTGCCGCACCAGGATGTGCTTGACGAAATCCTGCTGGAACATCGCATCGTAAATGGGCAGCGCCGCGCCGCCCGGATAGCCGAAGATGTGCTCCACACCCTGGTCGGTCAGCGCCTGGATCACCATTTCCGCGCCGGTCATCTTTTCGGCCATCGCCGTTTCCTTCCTCATCCTTCGCCCTGCCTTGGCAGGGTAGTCTTCCAGCCACACGCCTCTTGTTGCCCTGGGCAGAAAAAAGGCAATAAAAAAGGCCCCGTTCGGGACCTGTTTTCGCGCACCAGCTTGCTCGCGGGGAGTTACCCCACGTCGCCGATGCGCCATCCTACGATAAGCAGTGCCCGCAAGGGACCTCTCCAACTATTCGATATCGGCATTGATAGGGGCTGGCTCGTGAGCCTGTCAAGCCGTCCTGGGCCACTCGAGCCCGGCGTAAAGCAAAAAGGCCCTCGCGGGAGGGCCTTTCTGGTCCGTCGCAGTGTTGGTGCTTAGCTGAGCAGAGTCAGATTGGTCGCCGAAACCTTGCCGTCACGGCCGGTTTCGAGGTCATAGGTGACCTTGTCGCCTTCATAGAGGCTTTCGAGACCCGAACGCTTGACGGCCGAGATGTGCACGAACGCGTCCTTTTCACCGTTTTCCGGCTGGATGAAACCGAAACCCTTGGTGGTGTTGAAGAATTTAACGGTGCCAGTGAAGTCGGCCATGATATCCTACGAAGAGTGTCGCCGCTATAGCGGCCTAATGGTGATACCGGATCACATGACCCGGCGTAACGATTCACAGATCAGGAGGTAGCCAAGTTCCCGGCGGACCGGTCGATTAGATAACGCAAGACAGTGTAAACGTATGGAATACATTTGCCGGTTATCGATCACAAAAACAAGGCGTTTCCCGTTCATACGAGAAACACCCGAGCGGCCGCAGAGGACCGCGTCGGATGTTTCCATGGCCGCTGTCGCGGCGCATTCTTAGCCGCGCGGGCAGGTGTCGATATAACGGGTGCCGTTCGGACGCTCGTAGACGCAGCGATCACTGCTGCCTTCGACGCGGCCCAGCATATTGCCGGCCGCAGCGCCAACCACACCACCGATACCGGCGCCGACGGCGGTACCGACAACCGAACCGGTCGTCGCAGCGCCGACAATGGCACCCGCGCCAGCGCCGACAGCAGCGCCCTGCTGGGTGGCGGTACAGGCTGCGAGAGACAGGGCCGTAGCGGCAATAATCAGAATTTTATGCATAGGGGGTCCTCCAAGATGCAATCAGATTCACAAATGCGCGACCGCTAATTTGGTTGCAAATTGATTTTTAACGAATTTTTGCGCTTTCGCCAGCGCTCGACAATAATGCCGCCACAATGATGGTTATCCAGCCCGCAATCATCAACAGCCCGCCCACAGGGGCCAGCATCGGCACCAATGCGGAACCATTTGCCTGCCGCGACAGCAAATCGGCACTGAACACCGCCGTGCCGAGCACCAGCAACAGCCCCGCCAACGCAAAGAGCCGTCCCCTTGCGGCAAGCCCCAACGCCAGCAGCGCCGGCCCATGCGCCAAGCATACCATGGCAATCGGCTGAAGGTTCCCGCCACCGCCATGCGCGGCGCCGGCCGCCGCCATGATACCGCCGGCTCCGATCAGTCCGGCCGCAACCACGATGAGGCGCGCGGCAAGCGAATTGGGCTGCATCCGAGATCTCTCCATTCCGTTCAAAAAGCCGGCCCGCCCTTCCACCGATCGCCGCCATGGGATAGACGGGGCGTTTGCGATTGGACAAAAGTATCATGACCCTGGGCGACACTAGCACGCCTGCCGCCGCCGTTTCGAGCGCGTCGGGCTGGAAGACCGAATTGCGTGCCACCTTCGTGCTGGCCTGGCCGCTCGTCATCGCCCAATTGGCGCAGACGGCGCTGACCGTCACCGATGTCATCCTGCTCGGCTGGCTCGGACCGCGCTTTCTCGCCGCCGGCACGCTGGGCACCACCTTCCTCATGCCGTTCATCGTCGCCGGCGGCGGCATTGTCGGCGCCGTCGCCCCGCTGATCGCCCAAGCCCGTGGCGCCCGCAACATCAAGGCCGTGCGCCGCTTCGTGCGCCAGGGCTTCTGGATCGCTTTCCTGATCGCCCTGTTGAGCCTGCCGCTCATCTGGCAGATCCGCCCCATCTTCACCATGCTCGGCCAGGACCAGGACGCGACGCTTCTGGCCGAGCAATTCGTCCATATCGCCGTCTTCATGCTGTTCCCGGCGCTGCTGCTGATGGCGCTACGCTCGCTGCTCTCTGCCTATGACGCCACCCGCGTCATCCTCGTCATCACCGTCAGCGGCGTCGTCTTCAACGCTATCGTCAATTACGGCCTCGTCTTCGGCAATTTCGGCCTGCCCCGGCTCGAGCTACGCGGCTCGGCCATTGCAACCCTCTTGACCAATATCCTGATGTGCGCGGCCATGCTCGCCTATGTCGTGCGCCACCGCCGCTTCAAGCGCTTCTACGTGCTGATGCGCCTGTGGAAGCCCGATTGGCCGCGCTTCTTCGAAATCCTGCGCATCGGCGTGCCCATCGGCCTCACCCTTTTGGCCGAGGTCGGCCTCTTCACCGCCTCGACCTTCCTCATGGGCCGGCTCGGCACCGATGAGGTCGCGGCGCATGCCGTGGCGCTGCAATGCGCCTCCATGGCTTTCATGGTGCCGCTCGGCCTCGGCATTGCCGCGAGCGTGCGCGTCGGCGTCGCCTATGGCCGTGGCGACCATGAGGGCGTGCGCAAGGCCGGCTGGACCGCCTTCGGCCTCGGCACCGGCTTCATGGCGCTGTCCTGCATCGTCTTTGTCAGCTTTGCCCCCTTCATCGTCGGCCTGTTCCTCGACCGCGCCAATCCGGCCAATGCCAATGCGCTGGCGCTCGCCGCCAGCTTCCTCGTCATCGCCGGCATCTTCCAACTGGTCGATGGCGCCCAGGTCGTGGCCGCCAATGCCCTGCGCGGGCTCAGCGACACCACGGTGCCGATGATCTTCGCCATTACCGGCTATTGGCTGGTCGGCCTGCCCATCGCCTATGTTCTTGCCTTCATCTTCGATTGGCGCGGCGTCGGCATCTGGATCGGGCTCGCTTCGGGCCTCGCCTTCGTCGCCATCGTGCTGGTGGCGCGCTTTGCCCTGCGCGAACGGCTGGGGCTACTCCGCCCCCGCTAGGCCCCGGCGCGGCCAATCGCCCATGCGGTTGCGGAACCAGGTCCGCTGCCGCTTGGCATATTGATGCGTCGCGATGATCGCGAGCCGGATCGCTTCCTCGCGGCTGATCCGTCCCATAAGCCAATCCGAAATCTCCGGCACGCCGATGGCCTTCATCGCCGGCAGGCTCGGATCGAGCCCCTGCGCCAGCAGCGCCTCGACCTCCTCCACCGCGCCGCTTTCGAACATGGCTTCGAACCGCCGTGCAATCCGCTCCCGCAACACGTCGCGGTCCGGATCGAGCACTATGCGCTCGATATCGAAATCGCCGAGCAGCCCCGTCTGCATGTCGTCCTGAAAGCTCGACAGCGTCCGCCCGGTGAAGCGCTTCACCGAAATCGCCCGGATCACCCGCTGCGGATCGGCCACCCTCAGCCGCGCCGCCGCCTCCGGGTCCTCGGCTGCGAGCAGGCGCATCCGCCCCTCACCGTCGAACGCTTGAATCTCTTGTTGAACTTCAAGCATCACCGCCTCCGGCACCTCCGGCACATCGGCGAATCCGTTTATCAGCGCATCGAAATAAAGCCCTGTTCCGCCAACGAAAATCACCGGCACGGCGGTGCCGATCCGGGCCAGTTCATCGCCGACTGCCGTCAGCCATTTCCCGGTCGAAAACCGCTCGCCCGCCGGCACCGTGCCATAAAGCCGATGCTCGGCCTCGGCCAGTTCCTCAGGCCCCGGCCGCGCCGTCACCACGCGCAGCGTGTCATAGACCTGCATGGCATCGGCATTGACGATGATGCCGCCGCGCTGGCGCGCGATGCTGAGCGCCAGCGCCGACTTGCCGCTGGCGGTCGGACCCGCTATCAGAACTGCGCTCTGCCGCCCGCCCTTCATTCCATCGCTCCGAAGATCGCCCCATGCCGGTTCTCTGCCTGATCGCCAATCCTGCCGATTCCGAACTCGACGTGGCGCTGGCCGCCGCCGTGGTGCAGGAAACCGGGGGCGAACTCAACTGGCTCAATCATTCCATTGCCTGCGAAATCATCGAGCCGAAGTCAACCGAAGCGCTCGCCATCGCCCGCCAGGTGATCGGCACGCGCAAGGTCGATGCCGCGCTGGTCCCGAGCCAGGGCCGCCGCAAGAAGCTGCTCGTCGCCGATATGGATTCGACCATGATCGAGCAGGAATGCATCGACGAACTCGCCGCCGCCATCGGCATCAAGCCGCAGGTCGCCGAGATCACCGACCGCGCCATGCGCGGCGAGCTCGATTTCGCCGCCGCCCTCGATACCCGCGTGGCTCTCCTCAAAGGGCTCGAACGCAAGGTGATCGAGGAAGTGCGCCGCGAACAGATCACCCTCGCCCCCGGGGGCCGCGCGCTCGTCCAGACCATGAAGGCCTATGGCGCCTATACCTCGCTGGTCTCGGGCGGCTTCACCTTCTTCGCCGATTATTTCGCCAAGCGCATCGGTTTCGATGAAGCCGTCGCCAATGTGCTGCTCTTCGATGGCGACGTGCTGACCGGCACGGTCGAAAAACCCATCGTTGACAAGGACACCAAGCGCAACCGCCTGGAAGCCTTGGTCGCCGAACGCGGCCTGACCCTCGCCGACAGCATCGCGGTGGGCGACGGCGCCAACGATCTCGACATGCTGCGCATCGCCGGCTTCGGCGTCGCCCTCCACGCCAAACCCGCCGTCGCCGCCGAAGCCCAGATTCGCATCGACCACGGCGACCTCACGGCCCTGCTCTATCTGCAGGGCTATAGCGACGAAGAATTCGTCCGGTAAACGCAAAAAACCGGCGCCGCTGAACGGCGCCGGTTCAATCACCATTAAACTCGGACCACAGGCCCTTTCGCCTCCCTCCCCCTTGAGGGGAGGGATCGAGGGTGGGGGTCGTTGTGCGAACCACGATACCACCCCCTCCCCGGCCCTCCCCTCAAGGGGGAGGGTGCGCAGATCACGGCGCCGCAGGCGCCGGTGGCTCTTCCACCGGTGCCGGCGTTTCTTCAACCGGTGCCGGGGCCGGGGTCGCCTCAGGCACCGCCGGTGCCGGCACGCTCTCCACCGCCGCCGGGGGTTCGACCCCGATGGTCGGCGCCAGTTCCTGCCCGTTCTCCAGCGTGATGCTGGGCGGCGGCACGGTTTCCTCGATGCCGAGGCCATCGAGAGCCGGCGCGTCGCCTTCCGGCGTCGGCACGGCCGGCGGCGTCACGGGCTGGGTCGGCGGCGCCGGGTTCGGATTGGCCGCCGGCAATTCGCCATTGGAGCCGAAATAGTTGAAGAAGGCGCTGTCCGGCGACAGCACCATGGTGGTGCCGGTGCCGCTCAGGGCCGTCCGATAGGCTTCCATGGAGCGGAAGAACTCGAAGAATTCTTCATCCTGCCCATAGGCATCGGCGAAGATCTGGTTGCGCTGCGCATCACCCGAACCGCGGATGATCTCCGCGTCGCGCGTCGCCGCCGCCACGATCTCAACCGCCTGACGGTCGGCGATGGCGCGCAGGCTCTGCGCTTGTTCCTGGCCGCGCGCGCGCAGCAGCGCCGCTTCGGCGAGACGCTCGGCCCGCATTCTCTCGAAGGTCGTGGCCGACACTTCATCGTCGAGATCGGTCCGCAGGATACGCACATCGACGACGTCGATACCGAGTTCCGCCAGGTCCGGCCGGATCAGGTCGCGGGTTTCCTGCATCATCTGCGCCCGCTGGTCGGAAAGCGCGGCGTTGAATTCGCGCAGCGCATAGACCTGGCGCAGGGCCGAGTCGAGGCTCGCCCCGATACGCTGTTCGGCCACCGACAACTGCCCCGTCGCGCGTTCGCGGAACAGGCGCGGATCGGAGATGCGATAGGTCAGGAAGGCATCCACCTGATAGAAGGCATTGCCCGAAACCTGCACGCGCATATTGGCGATGTCATAGCGCAGCAGCCGGTCTTCGATGATCTGCACGCTGTCGACGAAATCCGTCGGCACCTTGAAATAGATGCCGGGCTCCGTGCGCACATCGGTGATCTGGCCGAAGCGCATGACGATGGCCTGTTCGCGCTCGTTGACGACATAGAGCGAGGAAAACACCACATAGAGCGCGGCGAGGACGATGACGCCAAGCAGAATGAGACGATTGCTCATGATCAGTTCCCCATCCCGCTCGTTGACTGCTGCTGCGTGCCCGTCCGGGCACCCGGCCGCAATTCAGGTAACGGCAGGTAAGGCACCACGCCCTGGCCCCCTTCGTTGTTCTCGAGCAGCACCTTTTCCGAGCCGCCCAGAACTTCTTCCATGGTTTCGAGGAACAGGCGCTTGCGCGTCACTTCCGGCGCATTGACATATTCGGCATAGATGGCGTTGAAGCGCCCCGCCTCACCGGTGGCTTCCTGCACCACGCGGTTGGAATAGGCCGCCGCATCTTCGCGCAATGCCGCAGCACGCCCGCGCGCATCGCCGAGCAGCGTATTGGCATAGGACCGCGCCTCTTCCTGCAGGCGCGTCTCATCCTGGCGGGCACGCTGCACTTCGTTGAAGGCGTCGATCACCTCGGTCGGCGGGCCGGCATTCTCGATCAGCACCTGGCTGACCTGCACGCCGAGGCCGTAGCTTTCCAGCACATTGCGCACGATGCCGAGCACTTCGGATTGAATGCCGGCGCGGTCGTCGCTGTAGACATCCTGCGCCGGACGCCGCCCGACCACTTCGCGCATGGCGCTTTCCGCCGAGAAGCGGATCATCGATTCCTGGTCGCGGACATTGAAGAGATAGGCCACCGGATCGTTGATCGCCCAGAAGACCGAGAACTGCACGTTGACGATGTTCTGGTCGCCCGAAAGCATCAGGCCTTCATTCCCCCCGGAGGCGGTCCGCGTCACGCCGCCGGCCGCATTGGCGGCGCCGATCTGGGTCTGGTTGACGGTGGTGGTCACGCGCTCGACCGTCTCGACGGGCCAGATGTGGAAATGCAGCCCCGGCCCCGACAATTCGGGCTTCGGCACGCCGAAGCGCAGTTCCACGCCCACTTCCTGCGGCGCGACCGTATAGACGGAATTGAGTGCCCAGAAGGCGACGATGGCGATCACGCCACCGATAAGGGCCCAGCGCCCGCCGGGGATACCCCCCTGGAAGCGGTCGCGGCCGCGATTGAGGATGTCTTCGAGGTTGGGCGTATTGCCGCCGGGCCGGCGTGGGCCGCCGCCACCGGGAGCCTGCCCCCACGGTCCGCCGCCACCATTGTTGCGGCCACCGCCTCCATTACTCTCCCACGGCATCGCGTCCCTTTCGCATTATCGAAAAACTTGCGGAACTATATAGGCATGCCTTGCCCGGCGATCAATGCGGGCGCCGTTCATATACAGCGATGCGATAGCGCGCGCTGTCCTTGTCCGAAGGCGTGACCGCCGGTTCGTCCACCGCCATCCAGTCGGCCGGATCAATGGGCGGAAAGCGCACATCCCCGTCCGGGGCCAATGCGACATGGCTGATATAGAGCCGGTCGGCCTTCTCCATGAGCTGCGCATAAATGTCGCCGCCGCCGATCACCATGATCTCACCGGCCCCGTCCCGCTCGGCAATCTCCCGCGCCCGCTCCAATGCCTTATCGAGACTATCGACGACCTCGACACCCTCGGGCCGATAGTCCCGCTGCCGCGTCACGACGATATTCGTCCGCCCCGGCAGCGGCTTGCCGACGGTCTCGAACTGCTTGCGGCCCATCACCAGCGGCTTGCCCATGGTGGTACGCTTGAAGAAAGCGAAATCCGAGGGAATGCGCCAGGGAATAGTCTGGTCGTGCCCGATCACCCCATTCTCGGCCACCGCCGCGATCATGGCGATTTTCACCGTCATCGGCTGCCCAGCGCCGTCAGCGCTTCCCCATCGAGGCGCACCTTGGTCCATTCGTCCTGCATCACCCCGCCCTGGCGCTTGTAGAATTCGATCGAAGGTTCGTTCCAGTCGAGCACCCACCATTCGAGCCGCCCGAGCTGTTCGGCGACGCATCGGCGCGCGAGATCGATCAGCAGCGCCTTGCCGATCCCCTTGCCTCGCATCTCCGGATCGACGAACAGATCCTCGAGCCAGATGCCGTGCCGGCCCTGAAAGGTCGAATATGTATAGAACCAGAGCGTGAAGCCGACCGGCTTTCCGTCCCATTCGGCAATCTGGGCGAACACCTTGGGATCGGGCGAAAACAGATCGCGCAGGATATCGGCTTCGCTCGCCTTGGCCTCATGCTCCAGCTTCTCGTAGATGGCCAGCGCCTTGATGAAACTGGCGATCAGCGCCGCATCCTCGGTGCCGGCATTCCGGATAGTCAGGCTCATTGCGGCTCGTATCGGTCGAGAATGAGAATATCGATATCGCGGTCGGGCCAGTAATCGGTCTTGACCATCTCGAAGGTGGTCGGCCCGGTCTTGGTGACGTCCTCCCCGCAGAACGACACCAGATTGTCGGCCTCGCCCTTGTCCACGGTCAGCCGGAAATTATCGATCGTCCCGCCGGCCCAGTTCCCACCGGTAGTCAGGATATAGGAAATCCATTGCTCGGTGAACGGCGCCTGCCAGGGTTCGCCGGCGGGGCCCGCCTGCCGCACCGCATTGAGGAAAGCCTTGTCCGTGCAGTATTTCACCGCATATTCCGCCGCCGGATCGTAGCCATCGTAAGGCTCGGTGAAAAAGCTCACGCCGGCCGTGCCGCCCACGCTGGGGGTATAGCGATGCTCCACCGTCACCGCCTCGCCGGCCGGGAATTCCGCCTCCCAGGTGTAGCTGGCGCGCCAGATCCAGGCGGGCACGTAATAGGTCTGCGTCCCGTCGTCGACGGCGTAGGGATCGGGCGCGATCAGGCCCAGATGCTCCATCTCCGCCTGCGTCCCGGCATCCAGCGCGGCGATGGCATCGAGAACCGCCGGATCGGACGAAAGCAGCGGCACATCATGGTCGATCAGATATTGGGTGCGGTCCACGCCGAGGGCATAGGCATATTGATGCAGTTCCGCCTCGGCCGGTTCGCCGTTGAACAGCGTCTCGAACTCGAACGGATTGTCCGCCGGCCCGAGGGGAAGGGCCGAGGGCATCCACCAGTCCGAGGCGATATCCGGCATGGGGAAGGCAACCAGCACGTTCTGGTCCGCCTCGCTCTCATTGACGAACCGGTAAACCACCCGGATTTCCGATGCCGAAATGAAAAGCGCCTCGCTTTCCATATGGATCTGCTCATTGGTGACGAATTCCAGCCCGCCGGTGCGCAGCACCGCCGCCGTATCATTACCAAGAGCAATTGGAGCCGCCGCCATGGCGAGCACCGAAACGAGAATGGACAACGGCTTCATCTGCTTCCCCCAACCATCAAGCGCCCGGCAACTGCTCGCCCCTCGGGGCTGGCCGGTCCAATCTAGCTCACGCCGGCAGATATCTAAACCATTTGCGTTGCAGTGCCGTGTCGAGGTCGATGCCCTTGTGATGCGCGAAAAGCAGCAGCGTTGCCAGGAGGTCAGCCGCCTCGTCCGCGAGCGCTTCCTCCACTGCCTCGGGACTTGCCCCCTTGAGCCGGCCGCGCCCGGTGCCTTTGAGATATTCGGCGGTCAATTCGCCCAGCTCTTCCTGGAGCTTCAGCACGAACCAGTCATCGTCCCGCCGGATGCCGTTGCGCGCGGCATAGATGTCGGAAACCGCGGCCACCAGCCCCGAAAGCTCGCTCAGCGTCCGGCTCAAACCGAAACCTCGGCCTTGATATGCGGATGCGGATCATAGCCCTCGAAGGTGAAGTCCTCGAAGACGAAATCCTCGATCCGCTTGCGCTCCGGATTGAGCACCAGCTTCGGCAGCGGGCGCGGTTCGCGCGTCAATTGCAACCGCGCCTGCTCCAGATGGTTGGCGTAAAGATGCACATCCCCGAAAGTATGGACGAAATCGCCGACGCCCAGCCCCGTCACCTGCGCCACCATATGCGTCAAGAGCGCATAGGAGGCGATGTTGAACGGCACGCCGAGAAACGTATCGGCCGAGCGCTGATAGAGTTGGCAGCTCAACTTGCCATTGGCCACATAGAACTGGAACAGGCAGTGACAGGGCGGCAGCGCCATCTCGTCGACCTCGGCCGGGTTCCAGGCCGAAACGATATGCCGGCGCGAATCCGGCTTGGTGCGGATCGCCTCGATCACCGCGCCGAACTGGTCGATCTTCCTTCCGTCCGGCGCCGGCCAGCTGCGCCATTGCGAGCCATAGACCGGTCCGAGATCGCCATTCTCGTCGGCCCATTCGTCCCAGATCCTGACCCCATGCTCCTGCAGCCAGCGCACATTGGTCTCGCCGCGGATGAACCATAACAGCTCATAGACGATGGATTTGATATGCAGCTTCTTCGTCGTCAGCAGGGGAAACCCCGCATTGAGATCGAACCGCATCTGATATCCGAACAGCGAGCGCGTCCCGGTACCGGTCCGGTCCGCCTTGTCGGTGCCGCGTTCGAGGATATCGTTGAGAAGCTGGAGATAGGGCTGCATGAGTCTAATTTAGACGATTCTCTTGGCCGGTTGTTGAACTGTGATAGAATGTGCACATGAGCAAGCACGACCGTCGAAATCAGCGAGTTGGCCAATTTGTGCTGGGCCGGAAATCCGCCGAAAAGATCAGTGCGGTAGAAGGTTTGGTCCGTACCGAGCGATCGGAACGGCTATTGACCATGTCCGATACGCACAACGAGACAGGCGAGGCGCGGCGCGCCCGCATCAAGGCGGAATTTGCCAGGAAGTAATGGTCTACACGGCCGAAGCCGATCCACTCTGCTATCCGGGTACGACAGTCCTGCGCAATCTGGCGGGATTGACCGATCAGGCCGAACTCGATGATTTCGAGTTTTCGATGTATCTGACGCGAGCCGAGGAGCCGTTTCCCGATGGCGACCTCGGCTACGTCCACTATCGCCTCATGCATCACCATCTGTTTCAGGACGTCTATGAGTGGGCTGGCGAGCCGCGGACAATCCGCACCGGCAAGGGTGGCAACTGGTTTTGCTATCCCGAATATCTGGAACAACATATGTCCAGAGCCTTCGCTACACCCTTCATAGAAAACCTACAAACCACCGTGAAACCTGCCGATTTCGCGCGAGGCGCCGGGCATCTGCTGGCCGAAATCAATGCCGGACATCCGTTTCGGGAAGGGAACGGACGAACACAGCTTGCTTACCTCAAGCTCTTGACCTCGGCCGCCGGTTTTTCATTCGACGATGATGCTCTGGAACCCGACCGAGTGATGCACGCGATGATCGAAAGCTTTTCCGGCAAACTCGATGGACTTGAGGCACTGATTGCCGATCTCATCAGCTAGGCAAAACCCTCAGGCCATTTGCATCCGGGCGCGCACGCGCCTATATAGGGTCTGCTCGCAAGAGCTATGGCAATAAACTGTCATCGCAATAAACCTTTCGGACCCGGGGGCAGTACCCGGCGCCTCCACCAAATCTCCGCCACGGCGGGCCATGGGGGCGAAACAGGATCGACGAGGGCGTAAAGGGTGTGCTTTTGCTCGGTGAGGTACCACCGTTATCGGTCCAAAACTTATAGTTGCTAATGACAACCATAAGGCTCCGGTCGCTCTCGCTGCGTAAGCAGTGCTAGCACTGGGAATTCAAGTCCTCCGCTCCTAGCCGGGCGGCAGGCGGGGCTCGCAGGCGCCTGGCAACAGAAGCCTGCACTCACTTCAAATGATTGACTTGTCGCCGCTTTGTCCTTGAAATCTTAAGGCCACTAAGGCTGATATGGGCCCATTGAATCGCGAAGCGGAAGGGCGACTATGGCCGAAGATCACATGCGTTACGACATCCTGGCTCAGGAGGCCCTGCGCGGCGTCGTACGCAAGGTTCTGTCCGAGGTGGCCAAGACGGGTCTGCCCGGCGAACACCACTTCTTCATTTCCTTCGCAACGCGCGCCCCCGGCGTGCGCATGTCCGAAAAACTGCTCGGCCAGTACGACAAGGAAATGACCATCGTCATCCAGAACCAGTATTGGGATCTGAAGGTGGGGGATTCCAGCTTCGAAATCGGCCTCAGCTTCGACGGCCAGCCGGAAACTCTGGTCATCCCCTTCTCCGCCATCAAGGGCTTTTTCGATCCTTCGGTGCAGTTCGGCCTGCAATTCGATCCGGCCAACGCCCCCGTCGATCTCGCCGAAACCGAAGCCGATGCCGACATCGCCGCCACCGAGACGGCTGAAAAGCCGGAAGCCGAACAAACCGGCGAAAAGGTCATCAGCCTCGACGCTTTCCGCAAGAAACCCTGATCGCGGGTGGACAAGCGCTCGCTCTCCATCGCCGGCCACCGCACCAGCATCGCCCTCGAACCCGAATTCTGGTCCGCCCTCGAGCACATGGCCGCTGAAGCCGGCCAGCCCCTCGCGGCGCTGATCAAATCCATCGACGAAACCCGCACGACGACGAATCTGTCATCCGCCGCCCGGCTGGCCGTGCTGGCCTGGTACCAGGGGAAACTCGTGGAACGATAGGACGTGGCTGGATCGCGTGCCCGCCCTCGTGGTTCGAGGATCGCAAGAGCTCGCACCTCACCATGAGGGCTCAGAGGGGCATAGGGCTCTCAATTACCGCTTAACAGCACAGAATACCTATTCCAGTAGCCCTCATGGTGAGGCGGGAGCGTAGCGACCCTCGAACCAGGAGGGCGTGGCACTGCCTCAAGCCCCGGCGTCGCCTTCCCCAAATCGCTCCGCAACCCCGATCGTCACCCTCGGGGTTGATCCGAGGGTTCTTTGCGCGGTGGACGGAAAGTGAAACGCCCTCGGGTCACCCCCCGAAGATGACGATCGTAAGCAGAGCCCCGCTCCCCTAAAAACCCGGCCCATTCACCTGCGGCCCCTGCGGCCTCGCCGGCAGCTCCAATGGCCCCTGCTGCTGCATCATCTGCTCCCAGGCCCGCAATGCCGGATCGTCCCCGGCCAGCGGATCGTCCTCCACTGCCGGCGTCTCCGGCACAGCCGGCAGCAATGCGCCCTCCGCCGCCTGCCGGGCCGCCTCTTCTTCCGCGGCGCGCCGGGCTTCTTCCTCGGCCGCGCGCCGCGCCGCCTCCGCCTGGCGGCGCTGTTCCTCGATCAGCCGGTTGCGTTCCTCGGCCGCCTCGCGCTGGCGCTCCGCATCGGCGGCTCGCAACGCCTCCAGCCGATCCACTTCCAGCTCATTGGCCCGCACCTGCAGCGCCGCGACCATGGTATCGAGATCGAGATCGATGACCGGTTCCGTGAGCGTGCCCGAAAAGCGCGTTCCGATCCGCGCCGTATCGTCGACCACCAGCCCCTGAGGGTCGGAAAAGCCGATCGGCATCAGCGCGAAGCCGCCGCCCAGCGCCAGCGTGTCGAGCCGCACTTCAGCATCGCCCACCAGCCGCGCATCGTCGGTTGCGATGATGAGATTGGCGAGCCGCGCCACACCCCCTGCAATGGTGAAGGCGCCATTGACGGCCGGCGCCGAGAAACTGCCCTGCCCCAGCGCCATGCCCATCACGCTTGTCAGCGCCGTGTCATCCATGCCGAGCACATTGTCGAGCCCCGCCAGCGTGCCGAACACGCGCGGGTCCAACTGCCCGGCATCGAACCCGGCAATGGTGAAATTGCCCTCGCCCGCCAGCGATGCCAACACCGACTGGATCGAGGCGCCCGTCCCCTCGAACTGCAAGGCGCCATCGAGCGTGCCATCGAGCGCAGCCCCGATCCGCGGCGGCGCCACATCGTCGAGCGTCACCCCGGTCAGCGTCAGCCGGCCGTCAATGGTCTTGTCCGCCAGCGGCCCGGCGCAGCAGACCGAAGCGTCGAACGCCACCCGGCCCTGCCCGAGCCCGGCATCGAACCGGGCCAGCCGCAAGCGCGTCTCGTCCCAGCTCACCTCGAAGCGCGCATCATCGAGGCGCGGCGCGCCGGCAATCGTCACCGAAGGCGTCGTCACCGCCACGCTGCCGCGCACCGGCCGGGGCGTCTCGCCAATGGCGATCGGTCCGTCCGGCCAGAATCCATTGCCCGGAATCTGCGATGCGGGTCCGAAAAAGGTGGTGGCGAGCCCCGCCAGATCGAGCGCATCGACATGGATGGCGCCTTCGACAGTGGCGGTATTGGCGGCGCGCGTCAGCGCGACATCGCCGCCGAAACCGACCCCGCCCGATTGGCCTTCGATCGCGGCAAGGCGCAACACCCTGTCACCTTCGAAATGCATTTCGGCCTTGCCCTCGCCCATCGGCAGGCTGAGGCCGCGCGCGCCGATAATGGCGGCAAGCCCGCTCGCATCGGTCAGTTTCCCGCTCAGCGTGCCATCGCCATGGATTTGCCCCTCGACCGCTGACAGCCGGCCGGCAAAGCTCAGCGTATCGCTGCCGGCGCTGGCGGTGATCTGGCTATCGAGGCTGTCGCCCGGCGCGCCATCGAGATTGAGCGCCACCAGCATCCGCCCTTCGACGGCGAAGAGATCGATATCGGGCAGGCCGAGCTGCGCCATCAGCGCCGCCGGCTCCTCGGCTTCGAGCGTGCCGCTCAACACCAAAGGCGCGGCGAGCGCCTTGCCGATCCCCTCCGAAAGCCGGGCATTGAGCCCGAGTTCCGTTGCCCCCAGGGCGCCGTCGAGCCGCAGGACCTGGGCGCCCTGCCCGTCAGGCCGTTGCAGGTCGAACCGCACTTCGCCCGGCAAAGTCCGCCCCAGCGCCTCGCGCCAGGCCGGCGGCGTGCCGGCAAGATCGTAAAGCCCCGTCAGCGCCGGGGCATTGCCGCCCCCCGCCCGCACCGAACCGGAACCCGACAGCTGCGGCTCGGCCAGCGTCCCTGCAGCCTCGATGATCCCATCGAAGCCCAGCCCGCCGAAATCATCCGCCGCCAGCCGCGTGAAGCTGATGCGCCCGCTCTCCCAGCGCCCATTCGCCACCAGCCCTTCGCCCTGCTGGCCGAAAATCTGGGCCGAAGCGCCGCTGAGCGTAAAGCTGCCGACGGGGAAGCTGTTGCCGAAACCGGGGCCGGAGGCAATATCGGGCAGCAGGGCCGCGAGCGCCGCACTGTCCGGCCCGTTCAGCGCGGCGAAATGGCCGACGAGGTCGAGCCGCTTTTCCTCGCCAAATCCGATCCGGACATCGACCGAATGGCTGACGCCATCGAGCAGGAACACGCCGCCCGAAAGCCCCAGCGCATCGCCGGCCAGCATCACCCGGCCCGACAGGGTCCCCGGCATGTTGAACAGCGGATTCTGCTCATCGGGCTTGCGCCAGAGCGCGGCGAGCCCGTCGAGCCGCTGCGCATTGACGCTCACCCGGCCATTGAAGGCCGGCTTTCCGTCCTCGGCCGTCAGCGTACCATTGGCCTTGAATTCCGTATCCCCCGGCAGGCCGGCGATGAGCTGTTCAACCTCCCAGGTCTTGCCATCCGTATTGGCATCGAGGCGCACATTGCGCAGCGAAAAGCCTCTCAGGCCCACTTCAGCAAGGTCGATCCCCACCCGCCCCGGAATGGGCGGAATGAGCGGCGCCGGCAATTCGTCCAGCATCCGCACCACTTCATAGGGCATGGTCGAAGCATCTTCGGAGGCGTCGCGCGGCGGCAGCGAGAACACGCCACCCGAAATCACCGCATCGAAACTGCGCCGCGCCCCGAGCTGGATGCTGGCGGCGCCGTTCAGCCGCGCACTGGCCCGGTTCTCGTCCGGCTGCAGCGTATAGCCGGTCAGCACCACCCGATCGGTCGAGCCCTGCACATTGGCTTCGAGCACCAGATCGCCGCGAATATCGTCGGCCCTCTCCGCGGTCGGCGGCGATTGCCGATAGACCAGCGTGCCGGTGAATTTCGGCGCCATGCCCGACAGCAACTGCCCTTCGGCCGTGACCGAAACGCCGCCTTGCGAGGATTGCATATAGGCGCTGACCCGGCTCTGGCCTTCCGCGTCGAGCGCCGCCGAATTGAAGCGCACGGCATAGCGCTGATTGCCGATATCGGCCCCGCCCTGAAACTGGAACGGGCCGATAAAGCTGTCCATTTCGAGCGTGCCGTCGACATTGCTCGCCGTCACCGTCTGCCCGGCCCTGGTATCGGCAAGCCGCACGATGCCGCCGCTGATGGTGGCTGCCGCGAGCGAAACATGCGTGCCGCTATCCGTGCTGATGGCAAAGCCGCTGCCGAGAAAGCCGCTTTCGTCGATGGTGAAATCGATCACCGGCTCCGCCAGCACCAGCCGCGTCACCCGATAATCGTCGCGCAGGAACTCCATCAGCGAGAAATCCGCCTCGACATCGCGCACCACCGCCGCCGGCTCCTCGGGCGAGCCCACCAGCACGTCGGAGAATTTGAGTCGCGGCTGCGGCAGCAGCGAGAATTCGATATCGCCGCGAATGGTCACCTGATTGCCAAGCACATCCCCGGCCAGTTCCTCCATGCGGTCGCGATAATCGCTCCAGTCGATGAGGCGCGGCACGATGAAGGCGCCTGCGAGCACGAGGATCGCCAGCGTGCCGACGATGATGTAGATACGGTTCAGCACTTTTTGCGGATTCGCCCGGTTTTCGGTGCGCTGAGTGTAGGCATGTCCACCCCTCGCGCAAGTGCGGTCATCATCCTGTTTTACGGCCGGATATTGACCATGGGTTCACCCTCGCGTGAACCAGCCGCATCCATGGCCCACCCGCGAGTTTCCGGGCCACCATCAGCCTATCCCGGCTTCAGTCAAGAAAAAACGGCCGGGCAAGACCCGGCCGTTCCCATGTCTGAGACGATATGACTTAGTTCACGGCGCCGACTGACCAGAAAGCGGTCTCGCCGGTCGAGTCGTCCACGCCGTCATTATCGGTCGAAACGAAGCCATTGCCTTCGGCGTCGATGGCGAAGCCCTCGACCTTTTCCAAGACGAAACCGCCACCCGAGAGCAGGTCCGGGATCAGGTCGCGATAGACTTCCTTGGTCACCACCGGCAGCTCGCCGCCGAGTTCGGCCGGAACCATCTCGCTGACCGGCACGCGGGTCAGGGACTTGAGCTTGGCATTGCCGGCAACCTGGTTGTCGCGTTCGATCAGATAGACATAGTCGCCATGGGCGGTGATTTCGGAAAGGCCGACCCAGCCGCCTTCGCTCGGCGCTTCGAGCGGATAGCTGACGGCACCCCATTCCTCGGTCGCAGGCTTGTAGGAGACGAGCTTGGTGAAGCCCTTCTCGTCGTCGCCCCATTCGCGCTGAATGGCGATCCACAGGGTCATCTCGTCGCCTTCACCGATCACCGTCACGCCTTCCGAGCCCGAACGGGTCTCGACGGCGCGCAGCTCGGCCGGGAACGGGATCTCTTCCTCGATCTCGCCATCGGCGTTCACATGCAGGAGGGCATGGGCGATCATCTCGGCCGAGTCACCCTCATTGGCGAGCCAGAAGCCGCCTTCGCCATCGAGCGCGATGCCTTCGAGGTCGAGCTTCTGGGCGGTTTCGCCGCCACGGGTCACGATGGTCTTCTTGGTGATGCGGGCCGGATGGGCCGTGGCGTCGATCGTGTAGATCGCCGGCATCATCGGATAATAGCTGTCGGAGACGGCATAGATGATACCCGGCTGTTCCGCGTCGCCCACCATGCCCGAGATCGCGGCCCAGCCGATCGGCTGGCCGTTCTCGTCATTGTCGGAGACGAGCTGCGGATAGTTCGGCGTCTCGGCTTCCGAGAGTTCGAAGATCATCACATGCGAGCCCATCAGCCCGTCGGGCGACAGATCGGTCTCGTTAGCGGTAACATAGAGGTTACGCGAAGGGATGGCGAGGGCGCCTTCCGGGCCCACGCCCGAGGGCAGCGACTGCACATATTCGGGCTCGGCGCCATTGTCCTTGTAGACGGCGACCAGCGAGGCGCGTTCCTGGTTGACGAAGATATATTTGGTGTCGCCGAACGTGCCGACTTCCATGCCTTCCGGCTCGACGCCCTTTTCGTCGCGGCTTTCCGGATAATGCCCCAGCGAAGCCGAGATCATTTCCATGGAATTGCCGCTCTCATAGAGCTCGGTGCCATCCTTGTTGAAGATGGTCCAGCCGCGCGAGCCGCCATTCCAGTCGCCTTCATTGGCGATGGCGAAGCGGTCGTCGTCCAGCCACTGCACGGCATCGGGCTCGCGCAGGCGCATGCCCATCGAGCCGGTGAAGTCGAGCTTGCCGTCTTCGGCGGTGTCGACATTGCTGACATCGGTTTCGCCGGCGCTGAAATCATTGATGATGTCGCCGCTGACCCCGTCCAGCACCACGATATGGTTGTTTTCCTGAAGGGTAACAACGAGTTCGTTGGCATTGTTGAAATCGGTATATTCGGGCTCGGCATCTTCCGGAGCGATATCGGCAACACCGGTCAGGTCGGTGACGCGCATGGTCTCGCAATCGATGGCGCCGCCTTCGGCGACGTCGAAGAAGGTGATATTGCCGCCCGGCAGCTGCGGAATGGCGCCGTCATTGACGTCTTCATTGCGCTGGTTTTCCATCGAGATGGCGACGATCGAGGCGTCGTGGTTCTTGGCGATGGCGTCGGGCTGGCCGCCGAGATCGCAGGTGGTCTCGACTTCCTTCGAGGCGATGTCGATCACCGACATATAGCCGGAGGGCTGGGTGAAATCTTCGATCGTGTCGACCGTCACCAGCGCCTTGCCGCCGATCACCGTCACCGAGGTCGGGCTGCCGTCGAGCTTGACGAAGCCGCCGGCCTTGGGTGCCTTGGCATCGGTGATATCGACAAAGCCGACGCCGCCCAGCAGCGCATTGGAATAGACCAGCGTCATGCCATCTTCGGTGGCATTGATGATCTCGGAGGAATTCTCCTGGCCGGGTTCCGCGTCGGGCGTGTTAAGCGCCACCGGAAAGCTGGCGATCCGATTGAAATATTGAGCGGCATCGGCCGAAGCCGTGGAAACCAGTAATGCTGCGCTAAGCGCAGCCAGCAATTTTGGAGTGTGCATTGGCAAGCCCCCTCTGTTGGAATGCCCGTTCGCACTAAGGGGCCGCCAATACAGTCCGATGACGGATATGTAACAGTTCGGCGACGGCACCGCGCCCGCCGCTGCCCGTCCTATACATCGGCCCTGCCAATCCCTATATTGCCACGAGAACAAAAAGAGATTCGTCAACCCCGCCGCAGCGTCGGCGGCGTCATGAAAGTTGCGTATGCCCGGCCCCGCCCGCCCCCTAGATCGCCCGGCCGCCGGGCCCATCACCAGCCAGTTCGCCCGGCGCGAAGCCGATTATCTGCGCGGCCTCAATGAGGAACAGCGCGAAGCCGTCCTCACCACCGAAGGTCCCCTGCTCGTCCTCGCCGGCGCCGGCACCGGCAAGACGCGCGTGCTCACCACCCGCATCGCCCATATCCTGACCACGAGGAAGGCCCGCGGCTCGGAAATCCTGTCGGTCACCTTCACCAACAAGGCCGCCCGCGAGATGAAGGAGCGCATCGCCCATCTCGTCGGCGCCTCGGTCGAGGGCATGCCCTGGCTCGGCACCTTCCACTCCATCGGCGCCCGGATTCTGCGCCGTCACGCCGAACTGGTCGATCTCAAGCCCAATTTCACCATTCTCGACACCGACGACCAGATCCGCCTCATCAAGCAGCTGCTCGAAGCCGAGAACATCGACGAGAAGCGCTGGCCGGCCCGGCAATTCGCCGGCATGATGGACAATTGGAAGAACCGGGGCCTGTTGCCGCGCGACGTCTCCGCCGCCGATTCCGGATTCTACGCCAATGGGAAAGGCCAGAAACTTTATGCGGATTATCAGGCGCGGCTGAAGGCCCTCAACGCCGCCGATTTCGGCGATTTGCTGCTCGAATGCATCCGCCTTTTCCGCGACAATCCGGAAGTGCTGGCCGAATATCACCGCCGTTTCCGCTACATGCTGGTCGACGAATATCAGGACAGCAATGTCGCCCAATATCTCTGGCTGCGCCTTCTGGCCCAGGGCAAGCCGGCGAGCGAAGCCAATATCTGCGTCGTCGGCGACGACGACCAGTCCATCTATGGCTGGCGCGGCGCCGAGGTCGACAATATCCTCAGGTTCGAAAAGGACTTCCCCGGCGCCAAGGTCATCAAGCTCGAGCGCAATTACCGCTCGACCTCCAATATCCTCAAGGCTGCCTCGACCCTCATCGCCTTCAACGAAGACCGCCTCGGCAAGACCCTGCAGACCGATGTCGGGGAAACCGGCGAGCCCGTCTCCGTCACCTCGGTCTGGGATTCCGAGGAAGAAGCCCGTCAGATCGGCGAGGAGATCGAGCAATATCAGCGCCAGGGCGAGCCGCTCAATTCCATGGCTATCCTCGTGCGCGCCTCCTTCCAGATGCGCGAATTCGAAGAGCGCTTCATCACCCTCGGCCTCAGCTACCGCGTCATCGGCGGCCCGCGCTTTTATGAGCGCAAGGAAATCCGCGACGCCCTCGCTTATCTCCGCCTCGTCGCCCAGCCGGCCGACGATCTCGCCTTCGAGCGCATCGTCAACACCCCCAAGCGCGGCCTCGGCGATTCAACCCTCAAGATCATCTTCGATACCGCCCGCCACGCCAATGTGCCGCTGCTCAACGCCGTGCGCATGCTCATCGAAACCGAGGAACTGAAGCCCAAGCAGCGCACCACCCTGCGCGAGCTAGTCGGCCAGTTCGATACCTGGTCGGCGCGCCTGCAATCGGTGCCGCATTTCGAGCTTGCCGAGCAGATCCTTGACGAAAGCGGCTACACCGCCATGTGGCAGGCCGACAAATCCCCCGACAGCCCCGGCCGGCTCGAAAACCTCAAGGAACTCATCCGCTCCATGGAAGAGTTCGAAACCCTTGGCGGTTTTCTCGAACACATCGCTTTGGTCATGGACCGCGACTCCGGCGAGGCCGACGATTCCGTCTCCATCATGACCCTTCATTCCGCCAAGGGCCTCGAATTCGACACCGTGTTCCTGCCCGGCTGGGAGGAAGGCCTGTTCCCTTCCCAACGCACCATGGACGAACTCGGCCGCGCCGGCCTCGAAGAGGAACGGCGCCTCGCCTATGTCGGCATCACCCGCGGCAAAAGACGCGTCCGCCTCTCCGTCGCCCAGAACCGCCGCATCCATGGCCTCTGGCAATCGGCCATCCCCAGCCGCTTCCTCGACGAACTCCCGGCCGACGCCGTCGAGGTCAGGGATACCGGCTCCTCCTATGGCGGCTACAGCTATGGCGGCGGGGCGGCGAGCCGCTTCAACAAGGCCGACCCGTTCGAAAGCCTTTACGAAACCCCCGGCTGGCAGCGCGCCCGCGCCCAGCAGGCCAATCGCAAGGGCGGCGGCCCGCTGACCATCGAAGGCGAACTCGTCGCCCGCTCCGTCGACATGGGCCAAAGCTCCGCCTTTGGCGTCGGCGATCGCGTCTTCCACCTCAAATTCGGTTACGGCGCGGTTACCGATCGCGAGGGCAACAAGCTGACCATCGATTTCGACAAGGCCGGCCGCAAGAAGGTGCTCGACAGCTTCGTCAGGAAGGCCTGAGTTTCAAGGAAGGACCGCGCATGATCGTCACCACCACGCCCACCATCGAAGGCCGCCCGATCCGCGACTATCTCGGCGTCGTCACCGGCGAGGTCATTGTCGGCGCCAATATCTTCAAGGATTTGTTCGCCGGCATCCGCGACATTGTCGGCGGCCGCGCCGGCGCCTATGAATCGACCCTGCGCGACGCCCGCCAGGAAGCCTTCGCCGAACTCGAATCCGAAGCCCGCTCCCGCGGCGCCGACGCCGTGGTCGCCGTCGACATCGACTACGAAGTCGTCGGCCAGGGCGGCACCATGCTGATGGTGTCGATTTCCGGAACCGCCGTGAAGCTGTAACAGGCCGAAGTGCCACGCCCTCGTGGTTCGAGGCGCCAAGAAGCGCACCTCACCATGAGGGCTACTGGGGAGCTGGGCTATGGGGCTGCTCAGAGCAGGCGTCTCAAGTCCTCAATGGATACCCCCCAAAGCCCACACCCCTGAGACCTCATGGTGAGGTGCGCCCCTTGGCAGGTCGGGCCCACCACACCTTCCACACCCCCGATGTCATTCCGGCGAAAGCCGGAATCCAGTTTTGCAACGTCTCCACGAACTGGATCCGGCTCAAGGCCGGGATGACATTGTGCATGTGGCTGGCCCACCGCTCACCCCACCCACCGCTCGTCATCCTCGGGCTTGACCCTAGGGCTCTTCACTTTGGGATGTACGGTTAAGTAAAACACCCTCGGGTCAAGCCCGAGGGTGACGAGCCGAGTAGGGATAGGACCCCTCGCCTCCTCCCCTAACCGAGGAAAAATCCGGGGCGGCGCTTTTGCTCGCCCTACAACCCCACCCCGCCCAGTGGCTCCGTCTCGAACCTCTCCCCGAACCCGGCGATGATCGGCCGCGCCCTCGCGATCATCGCCGTGACATGCGGCAATTGCAGCGAGGCCTGATGCTTTTCCCGATCCGTCCACACTTCCGTGACCCAGATGCCATCCTCTGAAGCGGGATCGCGGGCGATGATATAGCTCAGACACCCCGGCATGGTCTCTTCATTGTCCAAAAGGATCGCCAGCAGCTCTTCGCGCTTGCCGGGCGCCGCCAGCATTTTTCCGATCAGGCCATACATGGTAATTTTCCTCCCGACCCATTAAGAGCACTCGTGACCTCAATACCGGAACCACCCATGCCCGTCGACCAGCTCTCCGCGCCCCTCACCAAGGAACAGGCCTATGCCCTTGTCGATGCCGTCATGGAGCGCGACGACCTGGCCCTGACCGCCTCGGCGCATGAGAACGAGGAGACCGGCGAATGGTTCTTCGAGGCCACCTGCGACAGCCCGCCCGATCTTGAATCATTTTCCGAACTCGCGCGCCAAACCCTCGGCGGCAGCGTCGATTTTTCCGTCAGCCCCATCGATCCCGAGATCAATTGGGTGGCCAAATCCCTAGAAGGCTTGCCCCCTGTCGTCGCCGGTGGCTTTTATGTCTATGGCAGCCACGAGACCGGCCCCATTCCCCATGGCCTCACCGCCATGCGCATCGATGCCGCCCAGGCCTTCGGCACCGGCCATCATGAAACCACCACCGGCTGTCTCGAAGCCATCGACCGCGTGCTGAAGCGCACCCGCCCGCGCGTCATGCTCGATGTCGGCACCGGTACCGGCGTTCTCGCCATCGCCCTCGCCAAGCGCCTCAAGACCCCGGTCATCGCCACCGATATCGACCCCATCGCCGTGCGCACCACCGCTGACAACGCCGCCGATAACGGCGTCGGCAAGCTCATCATCCCCATCGAGGCCACCGGGCTCGATCACCGCGTCATCGCCCGCAATGCGCCCTATGACCTGATCGTCGCCAATATCCTCGCCGGCCCGCTCAAGGCCCTTGCCCCGGCCATGGGCCGCGTCGCCGAGCGCGGCGGCATCGTCATTCTCTCCGGCATCCTTGAACACCAGGCCCCGGGCGTCATCTCCGCCTATGCGCGCCAGGGCATGGTCCTCGTGCAGAAACTCCAGCGCAAGGACTGGACCACGCTGATCCTGGAGAGGCGGTGAGGTTCTGCCACGCCCTCGTGGTTCGAGGCTCGTAAGAACTCGCACCTCACCATGAGGGCTACTGGGAAGACCGGGCACAAATTCAACAGTAGCCCTCATGGTGAGGTGCGCCGTTTGGCGCCTCGAACCACGAGGGCGTGGCACGGAGCCAAAAAAAACAAAATCCCCGAACTCGCGTCCGGGGATCGTCATGATCGTCAGCAGGTAGTCTGCAGCGGCCTTACGGGCGCTTGGTGAATGCGCCGATCAGCTGGTGCTGCATGCGATAGCTGACCTGGCGGCTCGTCTCGCGGCCGCGGGCGTCGATCACCGAACCCAAAGCCTTGCGAAAGTCGTTCTTGCTCTCAGGCATTGTCATCTCCATGCACGTCCGACGACAGCCTCTCGCCATCGTCAAATGCTTGATAAATCGAGTTGGGAGATTTGGTTAGCCCCCAGGCCTCACACCAGCCATGTCGGCGGCGCAGAGCCGGTTAATTCACCCGCTCACTTGCCCCGCCGCCCTATCGCGCTAATCTCCGCTGCGAACAGTTTCAGGATCTTCGATGACCAGCCAATCCTTCCCGCCCGCCATCTTCCAGAGCTTCGAGGAAAAGTCCGATCCGGCCAATGTCGCGCCGCGCCTCAAGGCGCTCAGGGCCGAGATGAAGCGGGCCGGGATCGATGCCTTCCTCATTCCCCGCGCCGATGCGCATCGCGGCGAGTCGGTCCCGGCCAGCGAAGCGCGGCTCGCCTATGTCACCGGCTTCACCGGCTCGGCCGGCATCGCCGTCGTCGGTCCGAAGAAAGCCGGCCTCTTCGTCGATAGCCGCTATACGCTCCAGGCCCCGGCCCAGACCGATACCGGCAAGATCACCGTCCATGAAGTGACCCAAGGCGGGCTTTCTGCCGAGATCGGCGCCTATGTGCCCAAGGGCGGCACCATTGCCTATGATCCGTGGCTCCATACCCCCGGCGAAATTCGCGATCTCGCCACCAGGCTCAAGGGCAAGGCCAAGCTGGTGCCGAGCCCCAATCTCGTCGACCGCATCTGGACCGACCGCCCCGCCGCCCCGGTCTCGACCATCGAATTTCTCGGCCACAACCGCGCCGGCAAGACCACCGCGGACAAGATCGCCGAAATCCAGGCGGCGCTCGCCGAGGACAAGGCCGACGCCGCCGTGCTGACCCTGCCGGAATCGATCTGCTGGCTCTTCAACATGCGCGGCCGCGACGTGCCCAATACGCCCTTCGTCCTCGGCTTCGCCATCGTGCCGCAAAAGGGCGAGCCCACCCTGTTCCTCGATCCGGCCAAGGTCACGCCGGAGGTCGAAAAGGCCCTCGACGGCATCGCCGCCATCGCCCCGGAAAAGACGCTCGAAAAGGCGCTGAAAAAGCTCGGCAAGGCTGAAAAATCCGTGCTGGTCGATCCTGCCACCGCCCCTACAGCCGTGGTCACGACCCTCTCCTCGACCGGCGCCCGCCTTATCGAAAAGCGCGATCCGGTGCTGCTGCCGAAATCGCGCAAGAACGATGCCGAACTCGCCGGCATGCGCGAGGCCCACAAGCTCGACGGCATCGCCCTGGCCAAATTCCTCGCCTGGTTCGATGAATACGCGCCCTCGGGCGAGTTGACCGAAATCGGCATCGTCACCGCCCTCGAAGCCTTCCGCCGCGAGGAGGAAACCGCCGTCGATGTCAGTTTCGACACCATTTCCGGCGCCGGCCCCAATGGCGCCATCGTCCATTATCGCGTCACCACCAAGACCGACCGCACGCTGAAACCCGGCGAGCTCATGCTGGTCGATAGCGGCGCGCAATATCTGTCGGGCACCACCGACATCACCCGCACCATGTCGACCGGCCCCTCGACGCCCGAACAGCGCGACCGCTTCACCCGCGTCCTCAAGGGCATGATCGCCATTTCGACCGCCCGTTTCCCCCAGGGCACATCCGGCGCGCAGATCGACATTCTCGCCCGCCAGTTCCTCTGGCAGGCCGGCGTCACCTATAATCACGGCACCGGCCACGGCGTCGGCGCGTTCCTGTCGGTCCATGAAGGCCCGACCGGCATTTCGCCGCGCTATACCCTGCCGCTCGAAGCCGGCATGGTGCTGTCCAACGAGCCAGGCTATTACAAGGCCGGCGAATACGGCATCCGCATCGAAAACCTGATCGTCGTGCAGAACAGCGCCGTCGCGCCCGGCTATCTCGATTTCGAGACGCTGACCCTCGCGCCCATCGATACGCGCCTCATCGACAAATCCCTGCTCACAGAGGCGGAGCGCGATTGGCTCAACGCCTATCACGCCCGCGTCTTCAAGGAGATCGGCCCGGCCCTCGACGGCAAGGTCAAAGACTGGCTCGAACAGGCGACCGCCGCGATCTAGTTGAACCAGAAGGCATAGCCGATGAGCTGATTGCCGAAAGCCCGATTAGCCTCGGCAAAGCTCTCGGCATCGGCCACCGGGCCATCCTTGAGGAAAGGCAGGGCGCCATAGCCGGTCATGATCATGACGAGATCGGTTTCCGTCGCCGTCTCGAAATAGGCCTTGATGTCAAAGCCCTGGCTGAAGCGCCAATGCGGCACCAGCAATTCGCCGGCGAGAATGGCATCGGCGGTATCGAGCGTCGCCATCCAGGCGTCGACCCGCTCTTCGGTCACATCGAGCCCGGGGATGATCGAAGTCTGATCCGGCGACGGCACCAGCTCCCGCTCGTCGTCGGTCTCGGCGAGGATCGCTTCCCAGTTGCGGCGCGAAAAATCCGTGACCGCTTGCAGCCGCGCCAGCACGCCCTTGAGCCTATCCGGTTCGATCACCGGAAAATCGGCCATGTGGATCGCCGCGATCATGTCGGCGATGGCCATGTCCGACGCCGAGTCCATCACCAGTGATCCGGTGCCGCTGGGCGCCTCTGCCATGGGCAGGCCCGAAGCCGGGAAGATGCGATGAAAATAGGCGTCGAACAGGCCCTCGAAATCATGGGCGAGCAGAAAATCCGCCTGCGCCGCGAGGATCTGCGAATAGCCCGCGAGCCAGAACGCATCCGCCCGGTCGAAGCCGATGGTCGTGTCAGCGCCCTTGCTCTTGGCCTTGGGTGCGGCCAAAGGTTCCAGCATCGGCGCAAGCAGCATACCGAGGCTTTCGCTCTCTTCCGCCGTGCCATCCGCGTTCATATCCATGCGGAACAGCAGCGGATCGAGGGTCACGACATAGTCGCCGCTCTCTCCCGCCTGTTCCAGCGCCGCCCGGCCCCGGTCCATGCTGTCGGCAAAATCCTGCAGCATGGCCCGCAATGCGTCATAGGTGATCGGTTCGGGATCGGGATTGGCCGGCTTCGGCGGCTCCATGACGCCAAGACCGAAGATGATGCCGGCCACCGTCGTATCCGGCACGACCGCGCCGTGGCGGTAAAGGCCTTGCGCCAGCCGCTCGAAGCCGCCCGCGACTTCCAGAACGCCGGTGGCGAAATGGGCCTCCATGTCCCCGGCCTCGACCAGCGGCGCAACCGCCGCAAGGCCATCTTCGAAGCTGCCGGCATAGAGGTGATCGCGCAGCAGATCGCCGGCCTCCCCCGCCTCCGCCACGGCGCAGGACAGCATCGATGCCGTCAGAACCGCCAACCAAAGCCGCTTGCCCATCATCCCTCCACGGATCATTTGGCGATGAGTTCGAACCACTCATCCTCGCTGATAACGCGCACTCCCAAGGCTTCGGCGGTCTTGAGCTTGGAGCCGGCCCCCGGCCCCGCAATCAGGATATCGGTCTGTCCCGAGACCGAACCTGCAACCTTCGCGCCATGGCGTTCGGCCATAGCCTTGGCTTCCGATCGTGTCATTTTTTCGAGGGAGCCGGTGAACACCACGGTCTTGCCCGCCACCGCGCTTTCGGCGGAAATCGTCAGCACATAGGGCTTCGGATGGACCTCTTTGAGGAGATCGTCGAGCGCGCCGATATTGCGCTCATTTGAGAAGAAGCCCATCACCGACGAGCGCACGGTGTCACCAATGCCGTTGATCGACGGGAACACGGCATGGACATCGCCATCGTGGTCCGCCGCGGCAATGGCAGCTTCGCGGAAGGCTTCGATGGTGCCGAAGGTCTTGGCGAACAACGCCGCCGTCGTCTCGCCGACATGGCGGATGCCAAGAGCAAAGAGAAAACGATCCAGTTCAGGTTCGCGCCGCGCGTCGATGGCGTCGAACAGCTTGTCGAGCCCTTCATAGGTCCGCTCTTCGACGCTGAGCACTTTCTTGCGCGTCTTGCCGCTGGCTTTTTCGCGTTCCGCCGCCTGCCGCTCGCGGCGTTCGAACAGCGCCTGCTTCACCTCCGGCGACCGCTGGCGCAGCCGGAAGATATCGGCCTGGGTCTTGAGCAGGCCCGCCGCAAAGAAGGTTTCGATATTCTCGGTGCCCATGCCTTCGATATCGAGGGCATTGCGCGAGACGAAATGCTTGAGGTTTTCGACCGCCTGGGCCGGGCAGATCAACTCGCCGGTGCAGCGGCGGACGGAATCGACCTTGCCGGTCTTCTCATTGACCTCGCGCACCGCCTCCGAGCCGCAGGCCGGGCAGATATGCGGAAATTCATAAGGCACAGCATCGGCGGGGCGCTTTTCGAGCACCACGCTGACGATCTGCGGGATGACGTCGCCGGCACGCTGGATGACGACGGTATCGCCGACACGGATATCGATGCCCTCGCGGATCGGCTCACCATTGCTGTCGAAGCCCTTGATATAATCCTCGTTATGGAGCGTGACATTCTCGACCACGACGCCGCCGACCGTAACGGGCGCCAGCCGCGCCACCGGCGCCAGCGCACCGGTACGACCGACCTGAATATCGATCCTGAGAACTGTCGTGCTCGCCTGCTCGGCCGGAAATTTATGCGCCACCGCCCAACGCGGCTCGCCGCTCGCAAAGCCCCAGCGGCGCTGCAATTCGAGCTGGTCGACCTTATAGACGACGCCATCGATATCGTAGCCAAGCGAGGAGCGCTGCGCTTCGATCTGCTTATATTGAGCGATCAACTCATCGACCGATCTGGCCCGCACCATCAGGGGACTGATCTTGAAGCCCCATTCGGCGAATTTCTGCACCGCCTCATATTGTGTCGGCGCCGGGTCTTCGCTCGCATAGCCCCAGGCATAGGCGAAGAATTTGAGGTTGCGGCTGGCAGTGACCGAGGGGTCTTTCTGGCGCAGCGAGCCCGCCGCGGTATTGCGCGGATTGACATAATCCTGCCCGCCGGCAGCCGCCGAACGCGCCTTGAGCGCTTCGAATTCGGCATAGGTCATATAGACCTCGCCACGAATTTCGATGATTTCCGGCCAGCCGGAGCCTTTGAGCTTGGGCGGAATATCGGCGATGGTCTTGAGATTGGCGGTGATGTCTTCGCCCACCGTGCCATCGCCGCGCGTCGCACCCTGCACGAAGACCCCATTTTCATAGCGCAGCGACGCCGAGAGACCATCAATCTTGGGCTCGGCGGTGAAAGCGATATCGAGTTCCTTGTCCTGCCGGAAGAAACGGTGGCCGCGCTCGATGAAGTCGATCACGTCCTCATCGGTATAGGCTTTGGCAAGGCTCAGCATCGGCACGGCATGGCGGACCTTGGCAAAGCCTTCCGCCGGCGGCGCACCGACGAGCAGCGAGGGACTGTCCGGCCGCACCAGAATGGGGAACCGTGCTTCGAGCGCGAGATTGCGCTTGCGCAGCGCATCATATTCGGCGTCCGAAATCTCGGGCGCGTCGTTCTGGTGATAGGCGATATCGTGATGGGTGATGAGCCTGGCCAGCCGTTCCAGCTCGGCCTGCGCTTCATCCTGGGTCAGTTCATCGACGGGTTTGATGGAAAGATCGTTCACGGAACTCACTCTTTGATCGCCTCTTCCCTTCTCCCCTTGAGGGAGAAGGTGGCGCCCAGCGCCGGATGAGGGGTGATTTATGCCTGCACAAGCTCGGGGAAGAAACCCCTCACCCGCCCTCCGGGCACCCTCTCCCTCAAGGGGAGAGGGGAAGCCTAGCCGACCTCGCTCAACAGCTTGCTCGCAGCGGCACGCGCTTCCTCGGTGACGCTGGCGCCGGCCAGCATACGGGCGACTTCCTCGCGCCGGGCGGGCGTATCGAGCGGCTTCACATGGGTGCGCACGAACGCGCCCTCGTCCACCGCCTGCTTTTCGATGAGAAGATGCCGTTGCGCTCGCGCCGCCACCTGCGGCGCATGAGTGACAGCCAGCACCTGCACCTTGCCGGCAAGCCGCGCCAGGCGGCGGCCGATAGCATCGGCAACGGCCCCGCCGACGCCGGTGTCGATCTCATCGAAGATCAGGACCGGGGCCGAGCCCCGATCGGCCAGCACCACTTTAAGCGCCAGCAGGAACCGGCTGAGTTCGCCGCCCGAAGCGACCTTGAGCAGCGGCCCCGGCTGGGTGCCCGGATTGGTCTGCACATGAAAGGCGATCTGATCGAAACCCGAGGCCGAAACGCGCTCTTCATCCACCTGATGGTCGACGATGAAGCGGGCGGAACCGAGCTTCAGATCGGGCAATTCCTTGCCCACGGCCTTGCTCAAGGCTTCGGCCGCCGCCGCCCTGCCCTGGGTGAGCATAGCGGCATGCTTTCGGTAGAGGGTCAGCGCCTCGGCAGCGGCCGCTTCCAGCGCCACCAGCCGACTCTCCCCACTTTGCAGTGTTTCGAGATCGGCGCTGTAGCGGGCCAGCACAGCTGACAGCTCGTCGCAAGTGGTCTGGTGCTTGCGCGCCGCCGCCCGCAACGCGAACAGCCGCTCCTCGACCGCTTCCAGCTCGGAAGGGTCATAGGCCATTTCGCGCTTCAGATCGTCGAGCGCATCCGAGGTGCGGTCGAGCGCCACGAGCGTGGCATCGAGCGCATCGACGATGGGCTGGAACAGATCGCTGCCGCCATCGATCTTGCGCGTCAGCCGCCGCATCAGGCTCGACAGGGTTGGCCCCGGCGCGGCCGACCCGTTGAGAATTTCGTCGGTCTCGTTGACCTCGGCGGCGGAGCGCTCCAATTGCTGGAGATGCTGGCGCCGTTCGGCCAGCTCTTCCTCCTCGCCTTCCACCGGGGCGAGCTTGCTCAATTCCTCGACCGTATGGCGGGCGTAATCCTCCTGCGCCAGGGCCTCGGCCACCTGCGCCTTCTGCGCCTCAACGGCATCGCGCGCATCGACAAGAGCCTGCCAGGCATCGCGCACCGTCAGCGCCTTGGCCTCGAGTTCGCCGAAAGCGTCAAGGGCGGCGCGGTGGGTCGCGACATCCACAAGCGCACGATCATCATGCTGGCCGTGGATTTCGACGATCTGCCCGCCGACCCGCTGCAATAACGCCGCCGAAACCGGCTGGTCGTTGATAAAGGCGCGGGTGCGGCCATCGGCATATTGCACGCGCCTGAGGATCACATCCTCATCGTCGGGAATAGCGTTGTCGCGTAGGGTCGCCCGCGCAGGATGATCGGCGCCGAGCTGGAGCACCGCCACCACCTGCCCGCTTTCTGTGCCGCTGCGCACCAGCGAGGCATCGCCGCGCCCGCCAAGAGCCAGCGTCAGGGCATCGAGAAGGATCGACTTGCCGGCACCGGTTTCACCGGTCAGCACGGTCATGCCGTTATCGAGCGCCAGGTCGAGCTGGTCGATCAGAACGATATTGCGAACCGAAAGCGCGTTGAGCATTCCGGATTGTCCCAAATCCTAGCAGCCGGGCCGATCAAGCGAACGGGGCACGCCAGCAAACTAGCGCACCCCGGAACAAACAAGCAACAGATTCTTGCAACGATCAGCGCTGATGCGCCGCAAGCCAGCTACCATCCGCCATGCCGGGGGTCAGGCCCTGCTTGCCTAGAAGCTCAAAGGCCTGCCTGTACCAGCTGCTCGACGGATAGTTGTGGCCGAGCACCGCCGCAGCACTGCGCGCTTCGTTGACGAGGCCGAGTAGCAGATAACCTTCGGTCAGGCGGTAAAGCGCTTCCTCGATATGGGTCGAGGTCTGATATTCTTCGACGACCACGCGGAAACGGTTGATGCCGGCGAGATACTGGCCGTTGCCGAGATAATAGCGACCCACCGACATTTCCTTGCCGGCCAGCTGGTCATAGGCGACCAGCAGCTTTTCCTTGGCATCGTCGGCATATTCCGAACGCGGATAGTTCGAGATCAGGAGGTTATAGGTGTCGATGGCATCGCGCGACAGCTGCTGGTCGCGGGTGATGTCCTTGATCTGGCCGTAATAGGCATTGCCCTTGAGATAGAGCACATAGGCCACATCCTTGCCGTTGGGGTAGAGCGCCAGATAGCGGTCAGCGGCGAGGATCGCTTCGGGGAACTTGCCGATGCGGTAATTGGCATAGACCTGCATCAGCTTCGACTTCTCGGCCATTTCCGAGCGCGGATGCTGGCGGTCGAGCTTTTCGAGATCCTGGATCGCCGTCATGTAGCGCTGGCGGTCCATATTATCGAGCGCCTGCTGATACAGCGTTTCCGCCGGCACGATGGGCTCTTCGCGAATCTTGGGCGGTCCGAACAGGTTCATGCCGGCACAGCCGGTCAGGGCGAGAGCGAGAAGGCCAACAGCCAGAATCCGACCGACCCGGCTGGAGACCCCACCGATAGCGTCAATTGTCACGAACTGCCGTCCTTCCACATCCGCCTTCGAGCCAGCGGCCTAGAAACAAAAAAGATCAAAACTGTGGCGAAGCGCCGCCCTGCCCCTCAGCGCACGGAACGCAGATAATGCCTCACCGCCAGCCCTTCCGGCTGATCGTCGAGCGCATCGAACTCCAGCGGCAAATCTTCGGCCGACACTATCTCATAGTTGGCGTCGCTCGAAAAGAGACCGGTCAGGACATGCGCATTGAGCGCGTGGCCACCTTTATAGGAGCGGAAGCGGCCCCAGATCGGCAGTCCGCCGAGCGACAGATCGCCAACGGCATCAAGCAGCTTGTGGCGCACGAATTCGTCCTCGTAGCGCAGCCCGTCGGGATTGAGGATACGATCCTCATGAACGGTGATGGAATTGTCGAGGCTCGACCCCAGTGCATAACCGGCCTGACGCAAAATCTTGGCGTCGCGCACGAAGCCGAAGGTACGGGCGCGCGAAACGTCTTCGTAGTAACGGCGCGGGCTCCAGTCGAAGATCATGCGCTGGCGGCCGATGACCTTGCTGTCGAAGTCGATCTCGAGATCGAGCGCACGTCCATTATAGGGTTCGAGCGCCGCGAAGGCGTCATTATTGCGCACGGTGACGGCGCGCATGACCTTGAGATATTTGCGCTGCGCCGGCTGGATATCGAGACCGGCGGACAGGATCGCATCGGCGAAGGGCCGCGCGCTGCCGTCGAGGATGGGGCATTCCGCACCCTCGATGGTGACAAGCGCATTGTCGACACCCATGCCGGAGAGGGCCGAGGCGACATGTTCGACGGTCGCGACGCTGACGCTGTCGCCGAGATCGATGGTCGTACACAGCGTGGTGCGGGTGACGCGGGAGAAATGCAGCGGAACAGGCGTCGTCTTGCGGCCATCGGCCAGGACACGACTGAGGAGGATTCCGCTATCGACGGGAGCCGGGCCCAGCGTCAGCGTCGAAGGCTGCCCGCTGTGAACACCATAACCAGCAAAACTCACTTCGGCAGACAGGGTGCGCTGGCGCGTGGACAGTTTATGCATACTCAATAGAACTCCGACCCCCAAGTCGTACCGACGAAGGTATTACCCAAAAAGATTTCGGCGCGGAAGCCGCGCCGAAACATGTTTGCAGAACTTATGTGGCGAAACCTTAACCGTGTTTACGGAGGAACGCCGGGATTTCGAGGTGCTCTTTCTGCGGCGCGGCAGCCGGCTGACGCCCATGCGGATCGAGGTTGCCGCGGGCACCGCCCTGCGGCGCCTGCTGGTACGAAGTCCTTGCGCCGCCTGCCTCAATCGCGCTGCGGGCAGCATTGTCATCGGCGGTTTGCAGCAGGGGCAGTTCCGGCTCGGCGGGGGCCTGCTGACCGAGGCTCAGGCCGACATTCGAGGCCAGACGCTTGAACAGGGCACGGGCATTGCGCGGCTCGGCGTCCTGACGTTCTTGCTCCTGCTGTGCCCGACGGGCAACAATCGGCAGCTCCTCGGTGCGCGGCATACGGCGCTGACCTTCCGGACGGGCGGCGCTGGAGGGCACATAGACACTCGGCACCGGTGATTCTTCGACCGCAACGGCGTCTTCCGGCTCGTAGGCAGGCGCAGCGGTCGGATAGTAAGGCTCGACCGAAACACCATCATCGGCCTGGGCATAATGCGGAGCAGGCTCTTCGGCACTGATGGCTTCGACGACGGCGGCTTCCACCTGCTGCTCGATGTCGACGGCAGCAGCGGCGGCGCGCTCATTGGCGACACGGGTCGGCTCGACCGGCACATGGCGCTTCACCGACAGCGGCGTGCGCGAGGCATGCGGCTTTGCCGGCTCCAGAGCCTGCACCATGGCCGCATCGGTGCCGGTGGCGACGACCGACACGCGGATAGTGCCGCTGAGATCGGGATCGTAGGTAGCACCGAGAATGATGTTGGCGTCCGAATCGACCTCCTCGCGGATGCGGCTCGCGGCCTCATCAACTTCGTAAAGAGTGAGGTCCGGGCCACCGGTGATGGAGATCAGAAGGCCGCGCGCACCCTGCATCGAAACATCGTCGAGCAGCGGGTTGGAGATGGCGGCTTCGGCAGCGTGACGGGCACGATCTTCGCCCGAGGCTTCGCCGGTCCCCATCATTGCCTTGCCCATGCCGCGCATCACGGCGCGCACGTCGGCGAAGTCGAGGTTGATGAGGCCTTCCTTGACCATCAGATCGGTGATGCAGGCAACGCCCGAGAACAGCACCTGGTCGGCCATCGAGAAGGCGTCGGCAAAGGTGGTCTTTTCGTTGGCGACGCGGAACAGGTTCTGGTTCGGAATGACGATCAGCGTATCGACATGGCGGTGAAGCTCGTCGATGCCGTCCTCGGCGAGACGAGCACGCCGGTTACCCTCGAAGCTGAAAGGCTTGGTGACCACGCCAACGGTCAGAATGCCCTGCTCGCGGGCAGCACGCGCCACGACCGGCGCCGCGCCGGTTCCGGTGCCGCCACCCATGCCGGCAGTGATGAACACCATGTGCGAGCCGCTGAGATGATCATTGATCTCGTCCCAGCTTTCCTCGGCGGCCGCGCGACCCACTTCCGGATGCGAGCCGGCCCCGAGACCTTCAGTCACGCCGACACCGAGCTGGATGATGCGCGAGGCCTTGGAGAGCGCCAGCGCCTGAGCGTCGGTATTGGCAACGACGAAATCGACGCCATCGAGGCCCGATTCGATCATATTGTTAACGGCGTTGCCGCCGGCGCCACCGCAACCGAAAACCGTAATGCGGGGCTTGAGTTCCTGAATATCCGGGATGGTGAGGTTGATGGTCATATGTGGCCCCATGGGTGGCGTGATTGGTAAAGATTTACTCTGCCATTCGTTAACCGGACCCTAACAATTGCCCGCATTCGGTTAACCACGCCCGCATTTTGCAAGGAACCGAGGCATACCAATCAGAAAGCATTAACCACGATCGGCCGCCTCCGGGGCGGCCGATCGAACGCTCATGTCTGGAGCCTTAAAAGCTGGTGCGCAGCCAGTTGCCGACACGGGCGAAATAGCCGTCCGTGCCGGTGAGCCGCCTGACATTGCGCGGCTCGGCATATTCGAGCGCGCAGACCTGCGGATAGATCAGCATGCCGGCAACGGTGGCGAAGGCGGCGCCCTTGGCCATCTCCGGCAGGCCCGCAATGCCCATGGGGCGGCCATTGCGCACATTGCGCGCGAGAATGCGCCGCGCCACCTCCGGCAGGCCCGTCATTTCGCTGGCCCCGCCGGTGAGGACGAAGCGGCGGCCGCAGACATCCATCATGCCCGTCGCCTGCATGCGGTCGCGAATGGCGGTAAGGATTTCCTCGATGCGCGGCCGCATGATGCGGGTGAGAACGGCGCGCGGAATCTGGCCCGGCGCCTCGTCATGGGTGGCCCCGACCGGCTGGATCGAGATCATGTCGCGTTCATCGGCCTGCCCCGGCAGCACCGAGCCATAGAAGGTCTTGAGCCGTTCGGCATCGGCGATGCTGACAGAGAGCTGGCGGGCAATATCGAGGGTCAGATGATGGCCGCCAATGGCGATGGCGTCGGCATAGCACAGCCGGCCCTCGTTAAAGACCGAGACAGTGGTGGTGGCGCCGCCGAAGTCGACACAGGCGACACCAAGATGGGCTTCATCGTCGACAAGCGTTGCGAGCCCCGAGGCATAAGGCGTCGCCATCAGCGCCTCGACCTGCAGATGGCACCGATGCAGCACCAGTTCGAGATTGCGCATGGCGAGCGTTTCGGAGCTGACTACGGCGACATCGACGCCGAGCTTTTCGCCGACCATGCCCTTGGGGTCCTGCACGCCCTTCTGCCCGTCGATGGAATAGCCGATCGGCAGGGCGTGGATGATGGAACGCTCCGGCCGCACGCTGCGCTCATTGACGGCCCTGAGCACGCGATGAATATCGGCCTTCTCGACTTCCTGGCCGTCGAGCGAAACGGCCGCGGAGAAGGTCTCCGAGCCCAGCCGGCCGGCGGTAACGTTGACGACCACCGATTCCAGCGTCAGCCCTGCCCCGCGTTCGGCCATGCCAACGACGGAGCGGATCGCGTGCTCCGCCTTTTCGATATCGGTCACGACCCCGCTCTTGACGCCCGAAGAGGGACCATAGCCGAAGCCGATGACCTCGGCCTGATGGGTGCGGCCGCGCAGGGCCTTGCCCTCGGGGCGCGGGGTCAGGCGCGCGATGACGCAGCAGATCTTGGTCGAGCCGATATCGAGCACGGCCATCAGCGTCGTCTTGCCAGGCTGGACGGGCCTGAGACGAGAGGTCATCGCGTCGGTCATCATTCGTCTTTATCTTCTTCAGTCTTGGCGGGCCGAACGGCGACGACATTGTCGACCCTAAGGTCGATCTGCGTGACATTGCGGTCGAGCAGCCGATAGTCGGTCTGGTAGCTTTCGAGCCGCCGCAGCGCCTGCGCCACACCCTGCTCGGGCAATTGTACCCGCAGCCCGGTATCGTAGATGAGATCCCAGCGGCGGTCGGCGATGCGCGACAGCGCCACCAGCCCATCCGACAGGCTCGGGAACTGATCGAGCGCACGGATCATGGCGAGCGCGTCATTGGCCGCGCCATCACCGATCACCAGCGGCAGGTCGCCATAGGCGCCTTTGTCTTCCCCGATCTGATCGCCGGCGGCGTCGACCAGGAAGGTGACGCCATCGACGCGCCAGCGCGCCACCGGCACCTTTTCGATGATATCGACGGTGAGATCACCCGGATAGGATTTGCGGATCGATACGCTCTCGACTGCTTCGAGCTTGGCGACGCGCTGGCGTGCAGCCTCGACATCGAAGCCGACGCTCGACGTATTGGGCGCGACGCCAAGCGCATCGAAAATGGCCTGTTCGCCGGTCAATGACTGGCCGCTGATGGAGATTTCGCCAATGGCGAAACCGGCATCGGCAAATTCGCCCTGTGCGATCTCGCCCAGCGTCATCATCCCCACACCGATGGGTTCGCGCAGCTCGTAAACGGCAGCGATACCGGCGATCGCGACAATGGCGGCAAAGCCGCGCATGAAGCTGCGGCGATGCATGACCCAGGCGCGGCCGACCCGATTGGCCAGCTTGCGTCTCGGGGGCAGAAGGGGGACAGGCAGCATGCGCGGATCAACCAATCGCGCACCGGCGAGGATCGCCTTGCTCCCTACCTGTTGCAACTCGCGTCCTCCACCATCCAGGCGACCAGTTCTTCGAACGAGTGCCCGGCATGAGCGGCCTGCTCGGGCACCAGAGATGTCGGCGTCATGCCCGGCTGGGTGTTGATTTCGAGACAAACCAACTCGCCATCCTCGCCCACCTGGTCGTTGTAGCGGAAATCGGCCCGCGTCACGCCCCGGCAGCCGAGCGCAGCATGCGCGGCCAGACTTATCTTCTGCACTTTGTCGTAAATTTTCGGTTGAAGCGGCGCGGGAATGATGTGGCGCGAGCCGCCGGTCGCATATTTCGCTTCATAATTGTAGAAGGCGAGGTCGGTGACGACCTCGGTGACCGGAAGCGCAACGTCACCCATCACCCCACAGGTCAGCTCGCGCCCGGGGATATAGCGCTCGACCATGACCATTTCGCCCGAGTTCCAGTCCTCCCGCAAAATCTCCTGCGGCGGGTGGCTGGTGCCCTTCTTGACGATGAAGACGCCGAAGCTCGAACCATCGGCGATCGGCTTGATGACATAGGGCGGCTCAATGACATGAGCCTGCCCGGCCTCGCTGCGCGACACGATAACATGGTCGGTCACCGGAATACCGGCAGCCTTGAGCATGATCTTGGCCTGATGCTTGTCCATGGCCAGCGCCGAAGCCAGCACCCCCGAATGGGTATAGGGAATCTGCAGAAGCTCCAGCAGCCCCTGGATCATGCCGCTTTCGCCGAAGGTGCCGTGCAGGCCGTTGAAGACCACATCCGGCTTCAGCTCGGTGAGCACCTGGGCGATATCGCGGGCGACATCGACCTCGGTGACCGCGTAGCCGGCGCGCCGAAGGGCAGCCGCGCATTCACGGCCGGAACTCAGCGACACATCCCGTTCGTTCGACCAGCCGCCCATGAGAACGGCGACATGCTTGGTCATATCACCAACTCCCGACATGTGGAAAACGCGGCACCCCCACCCTCAATCCCTCCCCTCAAGGGGGAGGGATGCGATGGAGCCGCAAATACCGAAACCATATGAGACAGGGTAGCAAGGGAGGGACCCCTCCCCCTTGAGGGGAGGGACAGGGTGGGAGTGCTGCGGTCAGGACCTTGCATCACACCTGCCCCGTAAACACATCGCCATCCAGGAACTCGCGCACTTCCTTGCCGGGGAGGAAATGCCCCATGCGGCGGATTTCCCAGCGCAGTTCGATGCCCGAATGGGCGCGCACCTTGTTGCGGATGGTCTCGCCAAGAGTTTCGAGATCGAACGCCGTCGCATCCTCGACATTCAGGAGGAAATTGGCGTGAAGCTCGCTCATCTGCGCACCGCCGAAGCGCAACCCCCTGCCCCCGGCGGCATCGATCAGCTTCCAACTCGAATGGCCTTCGGGATTCTTGAAGGTCGAGCCACCCGTCTTGGCCTTGGTCGGCTGCGAGCTTTCGCGCTTCTCCGTGATCTCGCGCATGCGGTTGAGAATGTCGTCCTTGTCACCGGCAAAGCCCTGATAGATGGCCGAGGTGAAGACGACGCCGCGCGGACCGTTCGACTTGCGGTAGAGATAGCCCATATCGGCATTGGTGAGCGTGACGATCTCGCCCTCACGGGTGACGCCGCGCAATTCGACCATGCGGTCGCGCGTTTCGGTGCCGTAGCAGCCCGCATTCATGTAAAGCGCGCCGCCAATACCGCCGGGAATACCGCGATAGAAAGTCAGCCCATCGATGCCCGCCTCGGCGGCGGCCGTGGCAACCTTGACATCGGGCAGGCTGGTGCCGACGCGCAGGCGATGGCCGTCGAGCACGTCGATATTGCCGAAGGCCTTGCCGGTCAGGCGGATGACGACACCATCGAGCCCGCCATCGCGGATCAGCAGATTGGAACCGAGCCCGATGGTCGTGACCTTGATATCGGCAGGCAAGTTCTTGAGGAAAAAGGCGAGGTCTTCCTCATCGGCCGGGTTGAAATAGAGCTGTGCGGGGCCGCCGACGCGGAACCAGGTGATCTCGGAGAGCAGCTGATTGGGGGTCAGGCGCCCGCGAACTTCGGAAATCCACGGCTGAAGCGTTGGGATCAGATCGGGATAGCTCATGATGTCGCCTCCTCGCCGAGCAATGCGCCGAGTTCGGCCGGCAATGTTGCGGCCCATTGGGTGATATTGCCGGCGCCCAGGCACACCACATAGTCGCCTTTGGCGGCACGGCTCGCGAGCAATGGCGCCAGCGCCTCCTGCCCCTCGATGACGCGGGCGTCGCGATGCCCGCGAGCGCGGATGCGGTTGACCAGCTCTTCGCTGGTGACCCCGGCAATCGGCTGCTCGCCGGCAGCATAGATGGGGGCGACGAGTACCGTATCGGCATCGTTGAAACAGGCAGAGAATTCGTCGAACAGATCGTGCAGGCGCGAATAGCGATGCGGCTGCACCACGGCGATGACGTCGCGCCGCGCCGATTGCCGCGCCGCGCGCAGCACCGAGGCGATCTCGACGGGGTGGTGGCCGTAATCGTCGATGATCGTAATGCCGGCAACTTCGCCGGTCTTGGTGAAGCGCCGCTTGACCCCCGAAAAGCCCTTGAGGCCCTTGCGGATATCTTCGGCCGAAACATGGAGCTGATCGGCGACGGCAATGGCGGCGGTGGCATTGAGGGCATTGTGCTCGCCCGGCATGGGCAGTTCGAGCCCATCGATGCGCAATTGCGTCAGGCGGATGCGGTCGCGGATTTCGACCGAGAAACGGCTGACCCCATCGACGGTTTCGAGATCGACGAGACGCACATCGGCCTGCGGATTGCGGCCATAGGTGATGACGCGGCGGTCGCGGATTTCCCCGACCAGCGCCTGTACCTCGGGATGGTCGAGACACATCACGGCAAAGCCGTAGAACGGCACGTTCTCGACGAACTGATGGAAGGCCTTTTTCACGCCTTCGAAGCTGCCGTAATGATCGAGATGTTCGGGATCGATGTTGGTGACGACCGCGACGTCGGCGGGAAGCTTGACGAAGGTGCCGTCGCTTTCATCGGCCTCGACCACCATCCATTCGCCGCCACCGAGGCGCGCATTGGTACCATAGGCATTGATGATGCCGCCATTGATGACCGTCGGGTCGAGATTGCCGGCATCGAGCAGCGTCGCCACCAGCGTCGTCGTCGTGGTCTTGCCATGCGTGCCGCCAATGGCGATGGCATTCTTGAAGCGCATGATCTCGGCCAGCATTTCGGCGCGGCGCACCACCGGCAGCCCCCGCTCGCGCGCGGCATCGAGCTCGGGATTGCCCTTCTTGATCGCCGAGGAAATGACGACGACGGCGGCTTCCCCGAGATTTTCGGCGCGCTGGCCGATCTCGACCCGGATTCCCATATCCCGCAGCCGCTGCACATTGGCATTGGCGGCAGCGTCCGAGCCCTGCACGGCATAGCCCTGGTCATGCAGGATTTCGGCAATGCCGCTCATGCCGATGCCGCCGATGCCGACGAAATGCACCGGGCCGATATTGCGTGGCATTTTCATGGGTGGTCTTCCATCTCCAATGTGCCCTTGCCAGCCAGCATCTCGGCGAGATCGGCAAGTTTCTCGACCGCGCGCGGTTGCCCGAGGGAGCGCGCGGCGGCGGCGGCGCTTTCCAGTTGCGCCGGATCGTTCAAGAGCGTTGTCAGGCGAGTGCCGAGCGAAAGCGGCGAAAGCGTGGCCTGCTCGGCGATCCAGCCGCCCCCGGCCGCTTCGACCACAAGGGCGTTGTTCTTCTGATCGGCATCGAGCGAACCGGGCAGCGGCACCATGATGGCGGGCCGCCCCAGCACGCAGAGTTCCGCCACGGTCGAGGCACCCGAACGGGCGATGACCAGATGGCTCCTTGCGATGCGTTCCGGCAGGTCATCGAAAAAGGTCTTGAGTTCGACATTGACCTTGGCCTGCCGATAGGCCTCGGCGACGCGGTCCATATCCTCGGCACGGCATTGCTGGACGATCTGCAGGCGATGGCGCAGCGCCTCGGGCACATGGAGGATGGCCGGCGGCACCAGATCGGCAAAAGCCCGCGCGCCCTGGCTGCCGCCAAAGACGACGAGGCGGATCGGCCCATCCGGCGTCAGGGGCGGATAGGCCGTGTCGGCGACGGCCCGCACCCGGTCGCGCACCGGATTGCCAGTGACACGCTTGGTCAGGCCCATCGTGTCAGCGAACTTCGTATTGTCGAAGCTCATGGCGAGAATATCGGCGAAACGGCCAAGCGCGCGATTGGCGCGGCCCACCACCGCATTCTGCTCATGCAGAATACCGGGAATGCCACGAAGGCTCGCCGCGACGAAGGGCGGGAAGGTCGGATAGCCGCCGAAGCCGATGACCGCATCGGGCTTGATCCTGCCGAGCATGCCGAAAGCAGTGCCGACACCCCACACGATCCGGAAACCGGCCGAGACGAACTTGATGGGATTGCGGATCGAGGGCGTGGCCGAAGGCACGACATGGATGTCGCGGGCGGGAAAATCGGCGCCATAGCTTTCGACCCGGTGATCGGTCATCAGATCGATGACATGGCCACGCCGGCGCAATTCCTGCGCCAGGGCCATGGCCGGGAACAGATGTCCGCCCGTCCCGCCCGCCATAAGGACGAATGTCTTCATTCGGCGGGCGCCAGGGCGCTGCGATAGCTCGGCAGGCCGGTGGTCAGGCGCTCTTCGGGCTTGGTGCGCGTCAGGGCCAGCATGAGGCCCATGCCGAAGGCAATGGCGATCATCGAGGTGCCGCCATAGGAAACGAAGGGCAAGGTCATGCCTTTGGGTGGGATGAGGTTGAGATTCACCGCGAGGTTGATGCCGGACTGCATAGCGAACTGGATCGCCAGCGTCGAGGCGGCAAGGCGTGCAAACAGGCTCGTCTGGCGCTGCGCGCCCATCATGGCGCGCACGACGATGAAGGCGATGAGCCCGACAAGGGCGAGGCAGAACAGAATGCCGAACTCGCCCGCCGCCGCCGAGAACACATAGTCGGCATGGGCGTCGGGGATCAGCTTCTTGGCGATGGATTCACCCGGCCCCCTGCCGAACCAGCCGCCTTCGAGCAGCGACTGCAGCGCCCGATCGATCTGATAGGTATTGCCGCCCCCTTCCGGGTTGAGGAAGGTATCGATGCGGCGCGAGAAGTGCGGGAAGACGACATAGGCGCCGAACAGCAGGCCGCCCGCCGCGCCGGCAAGCCCGAAGATGATCCACCAGGAAATACCCGACAGGAACAGCAGCACGGCCCAGGTCGCGAGCACCAGCGCCGTCTGCCCGATATCGGGCTGGAGCAGCAGCGCCGAGACGATCGAGCCCATGATGAGCGTCGCAAGGATCTTGCCCGGCACGTTCTTGTGGATCATCGATTCCGAGAACAGCCAGGCGCCGAGCACGGCGAAGGCCGGCTTGACGAATTCGGAGGGCTGGATGGACTGGCCGAAGAAGGAGACCCAGCGCCGCGCGCCCTTGACCTCGGTGCCGAAACGCAGCGTCGCCCACAAAAGCACGAGGCTGATGATGAGCGTTCCGAGCGCGGCGAACCGCGCCTGCCGGTGATTGAGCAGCGAGGTGCCGACCAGCACCGGCAGCGCCAGGGCGCAGAAAATGGCGTGGCGGATGATGAAGAACCAGGGCGAAAGCCCGATGCGCTCGGCAACCGGGGGGCTCGCGGCGAAGCTCAGCACCATGCCGCAGGTCATCAAGAGAATGAGTGCTCCCAGCAATTCCCGGTCGATGGACCACCACCACTCGGCCAGAGGAGTCTTTTCTGCGCGGGAGAACATCATGTGCGAGCCGGTTCCGCCGGCCTCCTGATTGACGATCCTCTCATTGTAATCCGGCGAGGGTTACCGATTTCCCACCAGCGTTGCGTTTTGCGACTCGGTGTGGCGGAAATCGGTCGGTCAGCTGCGCACGGTCAGCGCAGCTTGAGCGAACTCAGCCCGACAAGCGCCAGGACGAAGGAAATGATCCAGAAACGGATCACCACCTGGCTCTCGGTCCAGCCGAGATGCTCGAAATGGTGGTGGATGGGCGCCATGCGGAATACCCGCTTGCCGGTCAGCCGGAACGAGGCCACCTGGACGATCACCGACACGGTTTCGAGCACGAAGAGCCCGCCCACGATCGCCAGCACGATCTCATGCTTGGTGGCAACCGCGATGGAACCGAGAGCGCCGCCAAGGGCGAGCGAGCCGGTATCGCCCATGAAGATCTGCGCCGGCGGGGCGTTGAACCACAAAAAGCCGAGGCCGGCCCCGATCAGCGCGCCGCAGACCACGGACAGTTCGGCCGTGCCCGGCACATAGTTGATGAAGAGATAATCGGCGAAGGTGACGCTGCCGACGAGATAGGCGATGAGCCCGAAACAGGCCGCCGCCACCATCACCGGCACGATGGCAAGACCATCGAGCCCGTCGGTCAGATTGACCGAATTGCCTGCGGCGACAATGACGAAACCGCCGAACAGGATGAAGAAATAGCCCATGTCGAAGGCCAGCCCCTTGACGAAGGGGAAGAACAGCGAATGGGCGGACGCCGGCTCGCCGAGCAGCGTGATGGCATAGCAGGCGATGAAGCCGATCAGCGCTTCGAGGGCCAGCCGCTGCCGGCCACCGAAGCCCTTATGGCTCATGCGCTTGACCTTGAGATAGTCGTCATAAAAGCCGATGGCGCCGAAACCGATGGTCACCAGCAGCACGACCCAGACATAACCATTGGTCCAGTTGGACCATAATAGCGTCGAACTGACCGCCCCCGCGAGGATCATCAGCCCGCCCATGGTCGGCGTGCCTTTCTTGGTCAGCAGATGTCCCTGAGGGCCATCCTCGCGGATCGGCTGGCCCTTGCCCTGCTTCAGCCGCAACAGCTTGATCATGCCGGGGCCGAACAGGAAGACGAAGAACAGCGCCGTCACCACCGCGCCGGCAGTGCGGAAGGTGATGTAGCGGAAGACGTTGAAGGCGGCGAAGCTGTCACCCAACTGGCCGAGAAAGTACAACATGAAAGGAAACGTCCTCGTCTGGGTGGGGGCTGGGTCTCAGGCGAACCGGTTACGGATACTCTCGACGACCCGCGCCAGCCCCACGCCGTTCGATCCTTTGACCATAACTGCGTCGCCGTAAGCAAGATCATCGCGAAGGATATCGACCATCTCCGCAGCGCTTTTTACGTGCGCGGTGACCCGGTCCGGCCCGAGGGCCCTGGCAAGGGCGGCCATTTGCGGGCCAACGAGATAGATGCGGTCCGCGCCGCTGGCGATCACCGCATCGGCAAGATCGGCATGCAGCACTTCACCCTGAGCCCCGAGTTCGAGCATGTCGCCGAGCACCACGACCTTGCGGCCGCCGGGAGCGGATTGCGTCGCGAAAACATCGAGCGCCGCCGCCATCGAGGCGGTATTGGCGTTGTAGCTTTCATCGGTAAGGACGACGATCTCGTCGCCGCCGCCAAGGATGACCTTCTGCCCCCTGCCCGGCTGGGCGCCGAAACCGGCGAGAGCCGCGAGCGCGACATCCGCTTCGACACCGGCGAGATGGGCGACGGCCAGAGCCGCAACGGCATTGGCAATCATATGCCGGCCCGGCACGTCGAGAACGAGGCTGAAGGCCCTTCCATCATGGCGAACGGTCGCAAAACTCCTGTCGCCCACGACCTCATAGCTTTCGATCTGCCAATCGCTGCCCGGCGCAAAACCATAGGTGACGAGCCTGCCGACGCCGGCAGTGCGAGCGGCGTGCTTGAGATTGTCGATCTGGTCGTGGTCGGCATTGAGCAGCGCCGTGCCGCCCGGCTCGAGGCCGAGGAAGATTTCGGCCTTGGCGGCGGCAATGCCCTCGATGGCGCCGAAGGCTTCGAGATGCGCCGGAGCGACATTGGTGATGACGGCGATATGCGGGCGCACCAGCCGGGTCAGCGCCGCGATCTCGCCGGGCGCGTTCATGCCCATCTCGAAAACGCCGAACTGCGCGTTTTCAGGCAGGCGCGCCAGCATCAGCGGCACGCCCCAGTGATTATTGAAGCTCTTGATGGAAGCGTGGGTTCCTCCGACCGCCGACAGCACGGTGCGGATGGCTTCCTTGGTGGTCGTCTTGCCGACGCTGCCGGTCACGCCAACGACAATGGCGCGGCTGCGTTCGCGAGCGGCACGGGCAATGTCGACCAGACCGTCGAGGGCATCGGGCACATGAATGCGCCCCGGACCTTCCCCACGGCTGACCAGCGCCGCGACCGCGCCATTGGCAAGCGCCGTATCGACGAAGTCATGTCCGTCGAAGCGGTCGCCCTTGATGGCGACGAACAAAGCGTCCGGGCCCAGTTCACGCGAGTCGATGGAGATGGAGGAAATGCCCTTCGCCGCGACAGCCTCGACCCGCCCGCCTGTGGCGGCCAAGAGCGCTTCGAGCGAAAACAGCCTATCCATCAGAGCCCCTTGATCGCCTCCGCCACGACCTCATGGTCGGAGAAATGGTGTTTGGTCGTCCCGATGATCTGATAATCCTCGTGACCCTTGCCGGCCACCAGCAGGACATCGCCGGGTTCGAGCGCCATAACGGCCTCGACAATGGCATTTTTCCGGTCGCCGATTTCGCGCGCACCTTTTGCCGCAGCCATGATCTCGCTGCGAATGGTTGCCGCATCCTCGGTGCGCGGATTGTCGTCTGTGACGATGACATCGTCGGCGAGACGCGAAGCGACCTCGCCCATCATCGGCCGCTTGCCCTTGTCGCGATCCCCGCCGGCACCGAACACCACGCGCAACTTGCCTCTGGCATAGGGACGCAGCGTTTTCAGCACCATTTCGAGTGCGACGGGCTTATGCGAATAATCGACGAAGACGGCCGCGCCATTGTGTTCGGCCACCAGTTCCAGCCGTCCCTTGGCGCCCTTGAGATGTTCGAGCGCCGGAAAGGCGACGGATTTATCGACGCCGGTGGACATGGCGAGCGAGGCCGCGACCAGCGCGTTGCTGACCTGGAAATCGCCGGTCAGCGGCAGATGAAAGCTGATCTTTTCCCCGACATGGCGGATATCGACGCGCTGGCCATAGCCTTCGGGCGTGATCGCGGAAATTTCGATATAGGCCCCCTCCCGCCCGACCGTCAGCAGCGTCGCGCCATGGCCGAGCGCGGCGAACATGAAGGGCTCGTGCTCGGGATCATCGACATTGACGACGGCGGCTCCGCCGGAAGCGAGGAGATCAGTGAAGAGCCGCAGTTTGGCGGCCCGGTATTCATCCATATCGGCGTGATAATCGAGATGATCGCGGCTGAGATTGGTGAAGGCCACCGCCCGGAAGCGGATGCCATCGAGCCGGCGCTGGTCGAGCCCATGGCTCGAAGCTTCCAGCGCCACATAATCGATCCCCTCCTGCTTGAGCGCATGGAGGTTCTGGTGGAGCGTGCGCGAATCCGGGGTGGTGAGGCTACCCTCGATATGTTTCGAGGCCGTATCGACGCCGAGCGTGCCGACACTGGCGGCAGGAATGCCGGCATGGGTCCAGATCTGACGCACGAAGGACGCGATCGAGGTCTTGCCATTGGTACCGGTGACCGCAACGGTCGTCTCCGGCTGAGGGGCGAATATGCGCGAGGCGGCGCGGGCATAGGCGGCGCGCACATCATCGACCACGATGACCGGCACGCCCGGGTCATCCGCCGGGTCCTTGTCGGTCACGATAGCGAGCGCACCGCGCTTGACGGCTTCAGCGATGAAATCATTGCCATGATAGATTTGGCCCGGCAGGGCGAAAAATACGTCGCCGCGCTCGATGGCGCGGCTATCGGAATTGAGCCCGAGCACCACTCCCACCCCTGTCTTGGGGGGAGCCCCGGAGCCCTCGAGCAATTCAGTAACACTTAAAGACACGTCAGATTATCCTTCTGGATCAATCTATTAAAGGTTTGGGGTTTCAAGTTGTTGAAGCACCTCGGTAAAGTTCGGTGCAACCCCCAGCATGGGAGCGACGCGCTGAACGATGCGCCCGCTCATCATACCGGCATTCCAGCCTGCCGTCGTACCCGTCTGGGCATTTTCCGCATGCGGCTCGTCGACGATCACGACCATCGCATATTTCGGATCGTCCATGGGAAAAACCGAAGCGAAGACGTTGAAATCCTTGTTCGACGAATAGCGGCCATTGACGACCTTTTCGGCCGTGCCGGTCTTGCCGCCGATGCGATAGCCCTTGGCGATCTTCTCGGTCTGGCTGCCCGAACCCTGGACGGCGTTGAGGCGCATCAGATAGCGCATATCGGCGCTGGTTTCGGGTGAAATCACCCGCACATATTCCGATTGGGCTTCTTCGAGGCTGCGCTTGTAGAGCGTCGGGGCGATGTAATTGCCGCCATTGGCAATGGCGCCCATGGCGACCGCCATATGCAGCGGCGACACGCTGAGACCATGCCCGAACGACATGGTGGCCGCGCTGATATCGGCCGGCTCCTTCGGAACATTCGGCAGGCGCATTTCCGGCAATTCGAACGGCACGCGGGTATCGAACCCCATGCGGGTCAGAAAGGCCCGGTAATTCTCCTTGCCCATGGCCTGCATGACGCGGATCGTGCCGATATTCGAGGAGTATTTGTAGATTTCGGGCACGCTCAGAATGCGGTGCTCGCCATGGAAGTCGTCAATGGTGTAGCGACCATAACGGATGCCGAAACGGGCATCGAAGCGGTCGCTGAGCCGCACCGCGCCGCTGTCGATGGCGCCGGCAATGGTGATGGTCTTGAAGGTCGAGCCGAGTTCGTAAATGCCGGCGGTGATCCGATTGAAGCTGTCCTTCACCAACGCAGAAGCCGGATCGTTGGGGTTGAAATCGGGCACGGAGACCAGCCCCAGCACCTCTCCGGTATGGATATCGAGCATCACCGCACCGGCTGCGATAGCCTTGTAGCGATTCATGGCATCGACCGCTTCCTCGTGCATCGCATGCTGGATGCGCATGTCGATGGAGAGCTGCACCGGCGCCAGCGCATTGCCGCGCGCGAGGCCGAGTTCCTGCAGCAGCGCCACATCCTCGCTGTCCATATGCTTTTCGATGCCGGCAATGCCTTGATTGTCGATATTGGTCGAACCCAGAATATGGCTCGCCTCGTTCAAGCCGGGATAGAAGCGCTTGGATTCGGTGATGAAATCGATGCCCGGAATGCCGAGGCGCATCACCTGTTCCTGGATGGCGGGGGAGAGTTCGCGCTGCACCCAGACGAAGCCCTTGTCGCCGGTCAGGCGCTGGCGCAGCCAGTTTTCATCGAGATTGGGCAGCACCGTGCGCAATTTGCGCACGGCCTCTTCCACATCGATGATGCGGCGCGGCTCGGCATAGAGCGAGGGCACGCGGATATCGACGGCCATTTCGAGCCCGTTCCGGTCGAGGATGGGCGGGCGCGTCGCGGTGATGACGTCGCGCGCCTGGCCTTCGATCGAAGTATCGTTCTCGACCATGCCGATCTGCACCAGCCGGCCGCCGACCAGGCCGAAGCCCAGGATCAGCGCCAGCACCATCCAGCGGATGCGCGCCTGCGTCAGATTTCCGCGAACCTTGCGCGCGCCGTCAAGGGCAATGGTCGGAGCGATATCCTCGGCCGTCACCGCCATTATTCAATTCCTTCCAGATTCAGAATGGCGTCGATGGGATCGACGCCCGCATCCAGCGCCTCGAACAGTTCATCGAGCCCTTGCGTGTCGGGCGCCGCCGGACGCATCGGCAGATCGGCGAACGAGCCGAACTGCTTCTGATTGACCGAAGCGAGCGCCAGCGCATCCTTGTGACGCTTGACGATCGGATCGATATGGCCGGGCTGGTTGAGTACCGCCCAATCGGCCTGGAGCAGCGACAGATCGCCCTCCTGCTGGCGGATGTGTTCGGTGAGCGCGGTGCGTTCGCTGGCCGTCTCCTCGATGGAGAATTTGAGGCCGTAAACGCCCGCCAGCATCAGCGCGCTGGTGAAAATGAGGATGATGTTGAGATTGCGGATCATGCGGCTCCTCGAATCCGGGGCACGCCCAATCCGTCGATCCGCACCGGACGCGCCAGCGCCTCGGTGCGGCGCGCCATGCGCAGCACCGCCGAACGCGCCCTCGGATTGCGCGCCAATTCGGCTGCGCCCGGCTTCACCGCCTTGGCAACAGGATGCCAGCGCAGCACCTCGCTCGCGGTTTGCGGGAGATGGCGGGACTGTACCGGGCCACCCTTTTCGGGATCGAAAAAGCGTTTGACGATACGGTCTTCGAGCGAATGGAACGTCACCACCGCCAGCCGCCCATCGGGGCCAAGCAGGCGCTCGGCGGCAAACAGGCCCTCGACAAGCTGGTCGAATTCGCCATTGACCGCAATGCGCAACGCCTGGAATGAGCGCGTCGCCGGATGCGCGTCGCCGGGCTTGCGGCCAATGGCCTTTTCGATGATCCGCGCAAGCTCCAACGTCGTCGCGATAGGCGCGGCTTCGCGCGCCGCGACGATGAACTGGGCGATGCGCCGCGATTTGCGCTCCTCGCCAAAGGCATAAAGCAGATTGGCCAGGTCTTCCGTCTCGAGCGTGTTGACGAGGTCGGCAGCGCTGGTGCCCGAGGCGCCCATGCGCATGTCGAGCGGCCCGTCACGCATGAAGGAAAAGCCGCGCTCCGCCTCGTCGAGCTGCATCGAAGACACGCCGATATCGAGCACGACACCATCGACAGGGCCATGTTCTGCAGCAAGAGTATCGAGTTCGGAGAAAGTGCCGGCAAGGAAGCGGAAGCGATCGGGAAAATCTGCCGAGAGCGCTTCGACATAGGGGCGGACGCTCGGGTCGCGGTCGATACCGATGACGCTGGCACCCGCTTCGAGCAGCGCCCTTGAATAACCGCCGGCTCCGAAAGTCCCATCGATAATGCGGGCACCGGCGAGTGGAGACAAGGCCGCCAGCACCTCGTTCAAGAGAACGGGTACGTGGGGACCGGCATTTTCGCTGATGTCGGGCACGGAACGCTTGCCCATATCGCGCGCAACTCCACTTCCGGCCGAGGCCGGTACGCAAACCTTCCACGCACTTTGACCAAGGACGCTTAAGATTCTGTTTCCCATGGTGAAGTCAGTGGAAGCGCCAGTTGACCTATAAGCCGGGTTCTGTAGGGCACCCGAAGGTGCGTGGCGGTCATTCATCTGCGACGCCCGTTGCCGGACGCCTGTTGCAACCAACCCGGATGATCTGGCCTCAAAACAGGCTGGGGCCGAAGCCCCGCGTCATCCCTATTTGGTCTTGCTCCCGGTGGGGTTTACCATGCGGCTCCCATTGCTGGTCACCCGGTGCGCTCTTACCGCACCCTTTCACCCTTGCCCGTCTTCGCCCTTTCGGGCTTCGACGCGGCGAGCCCGAAGGCTTGTCACGCCGTAGCTGCAACGCAGCGAAGGCGGGCGGTTTGCTTTCTGTGGCACTTTCCCTGGGGTCGCCCCCGGCGGCCGTTAGCCGTCACCGTGTTTCGAAGGAGCCCGGACTTTCCTCCATCCGGCGGTTACCCACCGGACAGCGACCACCCGGTCAACTGGCTGGGCTGATGTAAAGAGACGACCTTGACCCGTCAAGGATCAGGTCAGCAAAGGCTGGGGCCGCGGCTTGGTAATCGCCTGATAGGCGAGGTTGATCGCCGCCATGCGCGCCGTCGCGACATCGATCAGCTCGCTCGGCACGCCCTTGGCAATGAGGCGGTCTGGGTGATGCTCGGCAACCAGCAGACGATAGACCCGGCGCACTTCCTCGGGCGGCGCATTGGGGGCAAGACCGAGCACCACATAGGGATCGACGCCCTTCTCCAGCATCACATGCTGTGAGGCCATCTGCTCGAAGCGGGCGTCGTCGAAGCCGAAAATGTCGCTGACGGCCTTGAGGTAGTCGAGCTCGGCCTCATGCACCATGCCATCGGCCGTGGCGATGAAGAACAGGCTGTCGAGCACATGTTCGAGCGTTTCGGGGCTGTCGGCAAAGAAACGGCGGACCTTGCGGGCATAGCTTTCAAAACCCGCCACGTCCTGCTTGGCGAGATTGAACAGCCGCTCGACCTGCGGTTCCTGCCCCTTGGCGATCTCCACCGTGGCGTTGAAGGCACGCACTTCCGAGGCCGTCACCGCACCGTCGGCAACAGCCATCTTGGCCGAAAGCGCAATCAGCGCCAGCGTAAAAGCAGCATCACGCCCACCCGGCAGCCAATTGTCGGGATCGAGAATATTGGCGACGGAGCCGACAACGCCGGTCCTTCGGCTGAACGAGCCAATAAAAGCCGTAAGTTTTTGCCAGCCATCCCGCGTTTCTTCGGGCTTGCGAACACAACAAAGCATACTGTCTGCCTTTCCGGACAGCGCCATGCGCAACCGGAAGGCCACGCGATTTGTCATATTCTTACCGCGCCCAAAGAGTTCGGTCTATTGCCCGGGGCGCATAGCGGCGTTACGCCTCAATCAGAAAAACGGGAGGAAGTATTCTTCCTCAATCGGGCCGACATAACGGTCGCCGCGCCGCGTATCGAGGGGCGCCTGGTCAAGGAAGAAGCCGCCATTGCGCTCATAGGTCACCTGGCTGCGCCGCTCCGTCCGGGGATTGTCCCGCCCCTGTCGCGCGGCAAGGAATTCCGATAGCGGGCCGGATTCCCAATCCGCCAGATCGTCCGCGGTCACGGGCGCATTGTAGTCGGCGAATTCCTGCTCTGGAATGACGATGGCTTCGGGAACGGGGGCAGTTGCCAATGGCTGCGCCACCGGACGCGGGCGCATCGACAATGGCATGGGAACGGGCGCGATCTTCTGCGGCTGCAGTGCCGCAACCGTGGTTGGCTGCTCTTCGACAACGGGAGCAGGCGCGGGCGGCGGCACGGGTGCGGCAGCAGTCTCGGCCGGCTCCTGCGTGGTCACGGGGGCTCTCGGCGCCACGGTCGGGGTAGGCGTGGCTGCCGTTTCCTTCGCCGCGTCACCGCCGCTGATATAAGAGGGCAGCTTTCGGCCGGAAGCCAAGTAATTGCCGACTGCATCGCCCGGGGCCGAAGGCTTCGTGACCGGTTCCGGGGCCGGCTTCACCTCGGCCTCGGCGGTCTTGGTAGCGGCTGGCGCGGGCGCGGCCGGCCGCTCGGACGCCGGCACCGGCGTCACGGCATCGGTGACCACAGCCACCGTTGCCGGCTCATCGAGCATCCTCGCCGATACGAAATCGGCAAGGGGTACCCCAATGACGAGAACAACACCGGCCCAAGCAAGGCCATTGGTAAGACGGCGGTCGATCTGCATGTCTTCAAGTCCCGGTTAGGCTCCGCCCGCAGGCAGTGAGACGCTCTGATGGCCATTACGAAATGGCGCATCGTCCAGAAAACGCTTCGCGACCTGAACGGGACCTGAATGACGCTCTTTCAGCCCATCGGCCGCGAAAGCACGCCTCATCGCACCAGATTATGGTGAATGCAAGGTTACTCTGGCCGCCTTCCGAGCAGCCGACCCAGCGCCAGAACCAGATTCGAGCGGTTGAGCGTATAGAAGTGGAACTCCGTTACACCCTCGTCTTCGAGTTCGGTCACCTGCTGCGCCGCGACCGCCGCAGCCACCAGCGCATGAGTTTCCGGGTCATCTTCGAGACCTTCGAAACGCTCCGCCATCCAGGCGGGAATCGAGGCGCCGCAACGGGTTGCAAAGCCCGAAACCTGCTTGAAGCTGTGGATCGGCTGAATGCCCGGCACGATCGGCGCGGTGATGCCGGCCGCCCGCGCCCGTTCGAGGTAACGCAGATAATCGGCATTGTTGAAGAACATCTGGGTGATGGCGCGGGTGGCGCCGGCATCGAGCTTGCGCTTCAAATTATCGATATCGGCCTGCCAGTCCGGGCTCTGCGGATGCATCTCGGGATAGGCGGCGACGGAAATATCGAAATCGCCGATGCGCCTGATTCCCGCAACCAAATCGGCGGCATTGCGATAGCCCTCGGGATGCGGGGTGAAGGGCTGCCCTACCCCTTCCGGCGGATCGCCGCGCAGCGCGACGATGCGCGAGATACCGGCTTCCCGATAGCCGCGCACCACCGCATCCACCTCATCGCGCGAGGCGCCGACACAGGTCAGATGCGCCGCCGCATCGACTCCGGTATCGCTTTTGATACGCGACACCATCCTGAGCGTCCGTTCGCGCGTCGAGCCGCCCGCGCCATAGGTGACGGAGACGAAACGCGGCTTCAGCGGCGCCAGCCTGTTCACGGCATCCCAGAAGCGCTCTTCCATGACGTCGGTCTTGGGCGGGAAAAATTCGAAGGAGATCTGCAGGGCGGGGCGTTTTTCCGCCACCTGGCGGCTGGCGCGCACGCTGTCGTCAATCATGGTCTGTCCGTTCAAGTCTGGTCGACAAGCCGCCAGAGGCAGACGGTAAGCCCCTCCTGGCCGGTGTCGCTGGGAAAACTGCGTTCGTCCCGCACCGCAAGGCCGGCGGCGGAAGCCCAGGCCTGCATCTGAGCGTCGGACAGGCCGAGCCGCCTATGCGCGTGGTCCGTACGCAGAAATTCGAGGTCGTGCGGGGCGAAATCGACGATCAGCATCTGCCCGCCCGGCTTCAGCAGGCGCCGTGCCTGCGCCAGCATGCGGCCGGGATCGTCGAAATAATGCAGCACCTGATGGATCACCACCACATCGGCCGCCCCCACCGACACATCGAGATCGGCAATGTCGCCGAGCCGCACCTGCGCATGGCCGATACCGGCCGAGGACAGGCGCGCCCGCGCCACCGAGAGCATTTCGCGGCTCGAATCGATACCGATGCCGCGCCGATAGGAGCCGGCCAGCACCTCGAGCATGCGCCCCGTGCCGGTGCCGAGATCGACGAGCAGGTCGATATCCTGGCCCGCAAGCGCCTTAACCACGGCTGCTTCCACCGCCTCTTCCGGCACATGGAGCCTGCGCAAAAGATCCCAGCTACCGGCAACCTTGGCGAAATATTCTGCCGCCTGTTCCTGTTGCACGGCGCGCACGGCATCCTGCCGTTCGCGGTCGCGCCGGCGCTCGGCATCGGCCGGATCGATGCGTCCGATGAGCCATTGGGCGAGCGCCGCACCATGCCCGTTCTGGGAGAGGCCGTAATAGGCCCAGGCGCCTTCCGCATTGCGCTCGACCAGTCCGGCATCGGCCAGCAGCTTCAGATGCCGCGACACGCGAGGCTGGCTTTGCTTGAGGATTTCGGTGAGGTCCTTGACGGAATGGTCGCCATCGGCCAACAGGGCAAGCAGACGCAGGCGGGTCCCCTCGCCCGCCGCCTTCAACACGCCAACCAATTCTCCGAGCTCGGCCATCGCCTCTCACAAGATATAAAGATATCTTTATGTGAGATGCGGCGATTGGTCAAATGCTGAGTGAGAGGGCGACTATACCCGCGCCTCGGGCGTTTCCACGCTGAGCTGGTGGCGGAAGGCATGGGCACGCCAGAGCGTGAAAATGCCGCTGGCTTCATCCTTGCTGACCGCGGCGAAGCGTACAAGCAGATGCTTGCGGTCGGCTTCGGTCGGCAGATCGCGCCAGGGCAGCACCATCATCAGCGCTTCGAACAATTCCTCATCGTAGCCGGCGGCGCGCAATGCCACCGTGACGGCCACATAGTCCTGCGCAGCGAGCCATTTGACGAAGACCTCCGGGGTCACGCCCAGGATCACCGTCAAGGCCGCGGCAGCATGGTGCCCGTAGCCGAAGCGGGCGAAGCGCGCCAGGGCCCGCTCGTCGAGCTGACGCCGGTCGGACAGCGCCTTGACCTGGTTATAGGCAAGCTTCCATTCACCGGCCGAGAAGCCGGCGCGGTTCTTGATGCGGTTGAAGACGACGGCATTAACCTTGTCGGTCGCCACCGGATCTAGGCGCTGATGAACCGTGCCGAGGCTTTCGAGCACGCGCCCGGCAACCGAGTCGATTTCGCCGCGAAGCGATTTCCAGTCGATCTCGGCACGGCCACGCAGGTCTTCGGCGATATCATTGTCGTTGGCGGCGCGCGCGATCAGCTTCTGCATGGTCGCCTGACCGAGCTCGGCTTCCATATTGCGCACGAGGCTGACGACCGATGCCTTTTCGCCGTGATCGGCAATCGCCTCGCCGACCCGGTCGGTGACGCCGCTCCGGCTGGCAATGGCTATGCGATGTTCTTCGGTGCGGTGGATGATGATGTCGATCAGATCGTCGTCGTTGAGAACGGTCGAAAAGCGCAGCAGCGGTTCGGCGACTTCGATCACGTCATTGGCGAGCTTGACCACCGCCATGCCGGGCGCCCGTGCCAGCGGAGCGAGGAGCTTTGCGACCTGGGCACGGACCTCGACTTCGACGACTTCCGCCAATTGGCACAGCACTTCGTCATACTGAGCCACCTGTTCGTCGTCGCATCTGTCCGAGACATAGCTGAACAATCGCGCCATATTGCGGAACAAATGCTCGCGTTCGGAGAGGCTCTCCTCGCCATTCAGAACGCTAAAACTCGAAAAGGCCGGCGGTCCCTGTTCGATCTCGTTCATCGTCTCCGGCTCCTGCCGTTTACCGCAATGGAACATCATCATCGCTTGAAACAGGCTGGCAGGCACTGAACCGGCGACGTTGGATTTGAGTCAAAATGGACTCATTCAAGTTAATAAAAAGAGAGGCCCCAGCAATTTGCCGGGGCCTCTTCGGCATTTTTTAAGCAGTCGGCGGTCAGCGCAGATCGAAGCGGTCGGCGTTCATCACCTTGACCCAGGCGGCGACGAAGTCCTTGACGAACTTGCCGGCAGAATCAGACTGGGCATAGACCTCGCCCAGCGCCCGCAGCTGTGAATGCGAACCGAAGATCAGATCGACACGGGTGCCGGTCCACTTGAATTCGCCGGTCTTGCGGTCGCGGCCTTCATAGACGCCTTCCTCTCCCGCCTTGGGCGACCATTTGGTGCCCATATCGAGAAGATTGCGGAAGAAGTCGTTGCTCAACGCACCCACCCGATCTGTGAAAACGCCGTGGTTATTGACACCGATGCCGAGGACGCGGAGCCCACCGACCAGCACGGTCATTTCCGGGCCGGTCAGGCGCAGGAGCTGCGCCCGGTCGATCAGTGCCTCTTCCGGCTGCATGAACTGGCGGCCGCTGAGATAGTTGCGGAAGCCATCGGTACGCGGCTCGAGCGCTGCGAAGGATTCGACATCCGTCTGCTCCGCCGAAGCATCCATGCGTCCCGGCGTGAACGGCACGGTGACGGACTGGCCGGCAGCCTCGGCGGCCTTTTCGATCCCGGCGTCGCCGGCAAGCACGATCAGGTCGGCCAACGAAATCTTCTTGGCGCCGATCTGGGCAGCGTTGAACTCGGCCTGGATGCCTTCCAGCACCGCCAACACCCGCGCCAACTGCTCGGGCTGGTTGACTTCCCAATCCTTCTGGGGAGCCAGACGGATACGTGCGCCATTGGCGCCGCCGCGCTTGTCGGAACCGCGGAAGGTGGAGGCCGATGCCCAGGCGGTCGAAACCAGTTCGGAGACCGTCAGGCCGGATGCGAGGATCTTCGCCTTGAGCGCGGCCACGTCCTGATCGTCGACCAGGGGATGATCGACCGCCGGGATCACATCCTGCCAGATCAAATCTTCCTTCGGCACTTCGGGGCCGAGATAGCGAACCTTGGGACCCATGTCGCGATGGGTGAGCTTGAACCAGGCCCGTGCGAACGCGTCGGCGAACTCATCCGGATTCTGCCAGAACCGGCGCGAGATCTTCTCATATTCCGGATCGAAGCGTAGCGACAGATCGGTGGTCAGCATGGTGGGCACATGCTTCTTCGCCGGGTCGAAAGCATCGGGAACGGAAAGCTCGGCATCCTTTGCCCGCCACTGCTTGGCGCCGGCGGGGCTGGTGGTCAGCTCCCACTCATAGCGGAACAGATTGTCGAAGAAATAGTAGCTCCAGCGGGTCGGCGTCTGCGTCCAGGTGACTTCGAGGCCAGAGGTGATCGCATCGGTGCCGAGGCCGCTATTATAGCTGCTCTTCCAGCCGAGGCCCTGATCTTCGAGGTCGGCCCCTTCCGGATCGGCCGCGATCAGCGACGGATCGCCCGCGCCATGGGTCTTGCCGAAGGTGTGGCCGCCGGCGATCAGCGCTACGGTCTCTTCATCGTTCATCGCCATGCGGCGGAAGGTCTCGCGGATGTCGCGGGCAGCGGCAACCGGGTCCGGATTGCCGTTCGGACCTTCCGGATTGACATAGATGAGGCCCATCTGCACCGCTGCGAGCGGTTCGGCCAGCTGCCGTTCGCCGCTATAGCGTTCGTCACCGAGCCAGGTGCCTTCCGGGCCCCAGAACAGCTCTTCCGGCTCCCAGACATCGGCGCGGCCACCGGCAAAGCCGAAGGTCTTGAAGCCCATGGATTCGAGCGCGACATTGCCGGTGAGAACGATCAGGTCGGCCCAGGAAATCCGGTTGCCGTATTTCTGCTTGACCGGCCAGATCAGGCGACGGGCCTTGTCGAGATTGGCGTTGTCCGGCCAGGAATTGAGCGGCGCGAAGCGCTGCTGGCCCTGCCCCGCACCGCCGCGACCATCGGTGGTGCGATAGGTGCCGGCACTATGCCAGGCCATACGGATGAAAAGGCCGCCATAGTGGCCGAAATCGGCCGGCCACCAATCCTGCGAATCGGTCATCAGGGCACGCAGATCGGCTTTCACCGCGGCCAGATCGAGCTTCTTGAATTCTTCAGCATAGTCGAAATCCGGCCCCATCGGGTCGGAGAGCGCCGAATTCCGGTGCAGCATGGAAAGATCGAGCTGCTTGGGCCACCAGTCGCGATTGGAGCGACCGCCGCGGCCGTGATTCACCGGGCACGCGCCTGCGGGTTCGTTGTCCTGGGGGGTTTTGGGCATGTCGTCCATGATCGTGCTCGCTGATTTGTGCTTCGCCATTGAATATAGGGGAGATGACAATCATTAGACCAATCGATAATTCTTCCCGCTTCGATAGGATAGAATTATCATGATCTCGCTCAAGCAGATGCGCTATGCCGTGACCGTAGCCGAAACCGGCCATTTCGGCCGCGCGGCACAGGCCTGCAATGTCAGCCAGCCGGCACTCAGCCAGCAGATCCAGGTGCTCGAAGGCCATTGCGGCACACCATTGTTCGACCGGCGCAACCGGGAAGTGCGCACCACGCCGTTCGGACGCGAATTCGTCGCCCGCGCCCGTCAGGTCCTGGAGGGGGCCGAGGCACTCACCGCCTTCGCCAGCGGCCGCGGCGGCAAGCCCGATCGGCCCATACGTTTCGGGCTCATCCCGACAGTCGCGCCCTACCTGCTACCGCGTATCTTCCCCGCCCTCACCGAATCTTTTCCCGATCTGGAATTCACCATCAGCGAGAGCCGCACCGATACGCTCATCACCGGGCTCGACGAGGGCAATATCGACATCGCCCTCATCGCCACCGAGCCGCCGGCCTATGGGCCGCGCCTGACCCGCTCATCCCTGTTCGACGACCCCTTCGTGCTCGCTACCGCCGCCAATGAGGCAACGGCCGGCCCGGTAACGCTCGCCGATCTGCCAGCGGAACGGATTCTCCTCCTCGATGAAGGCCATTGCTTCCGCGATCAGGCCATCGCCGCCTGCAGCCTCGATACCGATCCGGGCGCGCGCACCTTTGCTGCGACGTCGCTCTCAACCATTGTCGAGTTCGTCGCCAACGGCCAGGGCGTGACCCTGCTGCCGGCGATTGCCGTCAAGAAGGAAGCGACCGATCCGCGCATCGCCATTCACGACCTTGTCGCACCCGGCGCCGGGCGCAGATTGTCGCTTGTCTGGCGCGAGGCAACGCCCTTCGCCCAGACCTTCACCGAGATCGCCGACGTGGTTCGAGGCGCCGGCGCGGCGCTCGCAGCCTAGGCCCTCCGCCTCTTGCCTAAAGGGAAGAATGCCGCCAACCTTTTGCCCAGACAGGCGTTTGACCTGTTCGACCAGAACCCAGAGGAGACAGGCATGAAGAAGACCATCACTTGGGTATTGATCGCCAATGGCGCACAGGCGCGCGTCCTGGAGAACACCGGTCCCGGCAAAGGATTGAAGCAGGTCGACGGGCTGGATTTCGCCATCGATCCGCTGATGGCGCGCGAGATCGTCTCCGACAAGCCCGGCCGCAGCCACTCCTCTGTCGGCCATGGCCGCAGCGCCATGGAGCCCAAGACCGATCCGGTGGAACACCGCGAAACCGAATTCGTGCGGGGGCTTGCCGATATGCTTGAGAGCGCCCAGCAGCGCGGCGCCTATGACCGCCTCATCATCGCCGCCGCCCCCATCGCCTTGGGCGATATTCGCAAGGCCATCTCGCCCGCGGTCAAGAAGACCATCCTCGCCGAACTCGACAAGGATCTGACCAACACGCCCACCGCCCAGCTCGACAAGCATCTCGACGGCATATTGGCGGTTTAGCTTCGATATGTCCCCGGAGCTGATCCGGGGACCGTCCGTTCACTCGGAATCGCCGTCTCCGACCACCGCCTCGAGGAATTCCAGCAGCAGCGGATTGACGAGATCGGGCCGCTCGATGCTCGGAATATGCGCCACCCCTTCCAGCACCACGGCGAAGGCATTGGGCATTTCTTCCGACAGATAATCGTGCCGGTCGATGAGGGCGGTGAAATCCTCGTCGCCCACGACCAGCAGCGTCGGCGCATTGATCTGCCCAACCGCGGCATAGATCGGCTCGCTGCGCTCTTCCTGCCGCAGAGCGGGTTTTTCCAGCGCCAGCCGGTTCATGTCGAGGAACAGCTCGCGTGCCGCGCCGCCCACACGCCCGCTTCTGGCGCGGGGCCCGTCGAGCCATTCATGCGCCTGAACGCGATTGAGCATGTCGAGATCGCCGCGCTCATAGGCATCTTCCTCGGCCGCCTCGATTGCCTGTTCCTCGGCTGTCGCCGACCAGGGCGCACCGCCGACCGAGGTGCCCATCAGCACCAAACCAATAGTCCTGCCGGGATTCCTGACGGCGAAGTCCAGTGCCAATCCACCGCCCATGGAACAACCAACCAATAGCGCCGCGTGAATATCGAGCGCATCGAGCACGGCTTCGAGGTCTTCGAGATGGCTGAACGGCACATCCTCGGCCGCGCTCTCGCCATAGCCGCGCCTGTCATAGGCGATGGCATGGAACCCTGCCCCGGCCACCGCTTCCATCTGGCTCGCCCACATGCGCTTGTCGCAGACGCCCGCATGCAGGAACACCACCGGCAAGCCCTCGCCGGTCTCGATACCGGCCAGCATTGCATCATCGAGTTCGAGGGAAAATGTATCGAACACAGAAGGCTCCTCAAAGGCTGCGACGGAACACGCCGTCGCAGCCCCGTTCGTTACCGCGTCAGCGGCTTATAGGTCGCGCGCTTCGGATTGACCGCATCCGCCCCGAGCCGCCGGATCTTGTCGGCTTCGTAATCGGCGAAATTGCCCTCGAACCACTCGACATGGCTGTTGCCTTCAAAGGCCAGCATGTGCGTGGCGAGGCGATCGAGGAACATGCGGTCGTGGCTGATGATGACGGCGCAACCGGCGAATTCCTCCAGCGCTTCCTCGAGCGCGGCAAGGGTTTCGGTATCGAGGTCATTGGTCGGCTCGTCGAGGAGCAGGACATTGGCGCCGCTCTTGAGCATCTTGGCAAGGTGCACGCGGTTGCGCTGACCACCCGAGAGATTGCCGACCTTCTGCTGCTGGTCGCCACCCTTGAAGTTGAACGACGACGTATAGGCGCGCGAATTGACTTCGCGCTTGCCCAGCATCAGCACTTCGTCGCCTTCGGAGATTTCCTCCCAGACGGTCTTGTTGGGGTTGAGGCTGTCGCGGCTCTGGTCGACATAGCCGAGATGCACGTTCTCGGCCACGGTCACCGAACCTGCATCGGGCTTTTCCTGGCCGGTCAGCATGCGGAACAAGGTGGTCTTGCCGGCGCCGTTGGGCCCGATGACGCCGACAATGCCGCCCGGCGGCAGCTTGAAGGTGAGATTGTCGATCAGCAGCCGATCGCCATAGGACTTGGAGAGCCCTTCGATGTCGATGACATTGTTGCCGAGCCGTTCACCCGGCGGAATGATGATTTGGGCCGTCGAGGACTGGGTACGCGCCTCGTTGATCTTGACCAGTTCGTCATAGGCCTTGAGACGGGCCTTGGATTTGGACTGACGCGCCTGCGGGCTCTGGCCCATCCATTCGCGTTCGCGTTCCAGCACCTTGGCGCGGGCGGCGTCCTCGCTCTTTTCCTGGGCGAAGCGCTTGGCCTTGGCTTCGAGATAGGCAGAGTAATTGCCCTCATAGGGCACGCCGCGGCCGCGATCTAGCTCGAGAATCCAGCCGGTGACATTGTCGAGGAAATAGCGGTCGTGGGTGATGATCAGCACCGCGCCTTCGAATTCGCGCAAATGCCGTTCGAGCCACGCCGTGGTCTCGGCATCGAGATGGTTGGTCGGTTCGTCGAGCAGCAGCAAGTCGGGTTTCGACAGCAACAGCGCACAGAGCGCCACGCGGCGACGCTCGCCGCCCGAAAGCTTGGTGACGTCGGCATCGCCGGGCGGGCAGCCGAGCGCTTCCATCGCCACTTCGACCTGCGATTCCAGGTCCCACAGATTCTGGCTGTCGATGATGTCCTGAAGCTTGGCCGCCTCGTCGGCGGTCTCGTCGGAATAGTCCATCATCAACTCGTTATAGCGGTCGACGATGGCCTTCTTTTCCTTGACGCCGGTCATGACGTTGCCGAGCACGTTCAGCGCCGGATCGAGCTCCGGCTCCTGTGCCAGATAACCGACCTTGGCGCCTTCGGCCACCCAGGCTTCGCCGGTGAACTCGGTATCGATGCCGGCCATGATCTTGAGAAGCGTCGACTTACCCGAGCCGTTGGGGCCCAGAACACCGATCTTGGCATCGGGGTAGAAACTCAAATGGATGTTATCCAGCACCTTCTTGCCGCCGGCATAGGCCTTCGACATTCCGTGCATGTGATAAATGAATTGGCGCGCCATAGGCCGCAAGCCCTCCAGAAACCGAAAACAGATTTGGCCCCTTCTCTATGGCAAGGGGCCGTGGGCGGCAATGGCTGTAATGGCTCTGTCACACGGCGGCGCTGAGGCCGAGGGCCTGGCGGATGATCTCGTCGGGCTCGGTTTCCTGCACGATGGCGCCCCACCAGCCCAGCCCGTCATATTCCTGATAGCCGAGGGTTCGAGCGAAGGCGACGATATTGCCTGCCCCATCATAATAGCTGCCGCGCGCGGCCTCGCCATGGCTGAGTGCGAAGCGGCCCCTGCTTTGGCCGGTGGTAGCGATGATCCGGCATTCGCCGTCGAGCAGCATCACCTCGGTCCGTTCCATCACCTTGGCGGGCAGCGCCGCCTCTTTCTGCACGATGGCGTGGCCCTGTTCCTGCCAGTCGAAATAAACGCCGAGCGCCCCCAGAACCTTGCCCCCGGACTGCCCGCCGGCGCGCACGGCGGTGCTGTAGATGAGCACTTCGCGCCCGCCATGCAGCTCCGACGGCTCGACCTTGCCAACCGCATATTCATCGCCCGAAAGGGTGGCGAGCGCCGCCCGAACCCAGGCGCTGCGCGACAGATCGGCGCCCGCCAGAGCCCGCGCGAAATGCGGATTGGCGCTTGCCACCACGCGGCCCGACAGGTCGGTGAGCACCAGATCGCAATAGACGCTATAGAACCGGTTGATGGTGGCCAGCCGCTCGCCGGCGAACCGCAGATCATCCGGCGAGCGGCTGGCCAGCGCCGTCCAGAAGGCGGTGTCCGTCGCCCACCAGCGCACATCGGCCGTGCGTTCGTACAGATTGCGCACGATGAGCTGAACCAGCGACTGGGCGAGATCGACCAGCCGCGCCCCTTCCATCTCGTCCACCAGGCTTTCCGACATCGATTTGCTCATGGCGATGCGGCCATGCAGGATATCCTGGAAACGGGCAGCGACATCGGCGGCGCTGTTCGCCAAACGCTGCACCTCGTCGGCCACCACGGCGAAGCCCTTGCCCACTTCGCCGGCCCGGGCCGCCTCGATGATAGCGTTGATGGCGAGCAGCTTGGTCTGCTTGGCGATCTGCAGATTGGAAGCCGAATAACTCTGCAGCTCCCCGCTAATGCCGTCCATCACCACCCGCATGGCACGGGGTGAAGCGGCAAGCGCAGAAAAACCATCCTGATCCATAGTCGCGTCCATTCCTTGGCCGCTTCCGGAACGGTCGGGTGCCGCTTGCTTGCGGCCTTCTGTGACGTCACGCGTCCGATTGCGGAAAATAATCCTGCGGCCAAAGTGCAGGATTTGTGTAAGCGTTCCGTAAACGCTTGCTATCAAGCATAAAATTGTCGGACAGGCTTCGGACCGGACCGAAATCGAATTGACGACACCTGTCTTGCTGCGCCGATCGGCAGGTGACCCTCTCTGACGCCAATGACCTGCCCGTCCAGCGCCATATCTGCATCCTTGAACCCGAAGAAACGGAACGGAGCCCCTTCCGGCCCGTTACCCCGACAGCGTCGAATTCCTCATGACAGACGGATCAGACCAATGACAAAACTCCCCCTTCTTGTTTCCGCATTCGCGCTTCTCACCCTGCCGGCTCTCGCACAGGACGCCGCAACGGCCACCGGCACTTTCATCGACACCGAAGGTGCCGAAATCGGCAATGTGACGCTGACGCAAGGCGAAGACAGCGTTGCCATAACCGGCGAAATCACCGGTGTCCCCGCCGGTGACCACGGTTTCCACTTCCACGCCGTCGGCGATTGCGACGCCACCGGCGCCTTTGAATCCGCCGGCGACCACTTCAATCCCACCGATCACCAGCACGGCCTCGAAAACCCGCAGGGCCCGCATGCCGGCGATCTGCCCAGCGTGACCGCCGACCGCAACAGCACTGTCCAGCTCGACCTGCAGACCGAGCTGATCTCGCTCACCGAAGGCGATCCGGCCTATGTCTTCGACGATGACGGCACCGCCATGGTGCTGCATGCAGACCCGGACGACCAGATGACCGATCCTTCCGGCAATTCCGGCGATCGCATCGCCTGCGCGGTCATCGAAGCGGATACCGCCCAATAGACCTATCGGCCGGCCTCCGAGAACATCGGCGGTCGGTCGCTGCTATTGCCGGGAGAAGTCGATCAGACGGGAAAGCTCAGGAGAGACCGGTTCGTCATTCCAGCGGAAGCCCTTTCCGCGCTAGGCTGGCACGCTGGACCGAGGAGAAAACCCGTGCTGATCGGCGTGCCGAAAGAAATCAAGAACCATGAATATCGGGTCGGCCTCACCCCCGAAAGCGTGGTGGAGCTGACCCATCAGGGCCATGAACTGTTGATCGAAACCAATGCCGGCGCCGGTATCGGCGACAGCGACGAGGACTATATCGCCGCCGGCGCCGAAATCGCCCCGGATGCCGGAAGCGTATTCGAGCGGGCGGAAATGATCGTCAAGGTGAAGGAGCCGCAGGCCGAAGAGCGGGCCATGCTGCGCTCCGGCCAGGTGCTCTTCACCTATCTCCATCTCGCACCCGATCCGGAACAGACGCGCGATCTGCTGCGATCGGGCGTCACCGCCATCGCCTATGAAACAGTCACGGATTCAACAGGCGGCCTCCCCCTTCTCAAGCCGATGAGCCAGGTCGCCGGACGCATGGCCGTCCAGGCTGGCGCCACAGCGCTTGAAAAGGCGCATGGTGGGCGCGGCGTGCTGCTGGGCGGCGTTCCCGGCGTACAACCGGCGCGCGTCGTCATCCTGGGCGGCGGGGTCGTCGGCTCGCATGCGGCGGAAAACGCTGTGGGCCTCCAGGCCGATGTGACCATTCTCGACAGGAGCCCGACCGCGCTCGAACGGCTGTCGAACCATTTCGGTGCGCGGGCGCGTGTCCTCTATTCCAACAAGGCCTCGATTGCCGAACAGGTCGCCAATGCCGATCTCGTCATCGGTGCGGTGCTGATCCCCGGCGCCTCGGCGCCGAGGCTCGTCAGCCGGGCCATGCTCGCCACCATGAAGCCGGGCGCGGTGCTGGTCGATGTCGCCATCGATCAGGGCGGATGCTTCGAAACCTCGCGGCCAACCACCCATGCCGAACCCACCTATGTGGTCGACGGGATCGTCCATTACTGCGTCGCCAATATGCCGGGAGCGGTGGCGCGCACATCGACTTATGCGCTCAACAACGCCACGCTGCCGCATGTCACGCGCCTCGCCAATTTCGGCTGGAAGCAGGCTTTGCGCGCCGACCCGCATCTGCGGGCGGGGCTCAATATCTGGAATGGCAATATCACCTGTGCGCCGGTCGCCGAGGCGCAGAACCTTGCCTTCGTCTCGCCTGATCTGGCCCTGGCCTCCTGACGCAAAAAGGGCGCGAAACCGAAGTTCCGCGCCCCACCGGAGACACCACAAAGGAGCGTCAGCCTCTGCAGCAGTCCACCGATTGGATGATGGCTGGGGAGGAGATACAGCCACCAAAACCACCGAACTGAAATCCGTCTATGCCTTGTCCGGCTGGTTTCCTAACGGCGGCGTTGCTGAAGGAGTTCCCCGAAAACGCCTTTGGCAGTTCACAAAAGCCGCAGCGTGCTCCAATAAAAAACGCCCGGGGCAACCCCGGACGCTTCCCGTCTTCCAATGCACCGCTGTTATGGTGCGGTCGTGAGACCGGCCTCGTTGCAAGCCTCGAGCGTGACGGTGTCGAGATCGATGGCCGTGGTCGGGTCTTCTATGGCCTGCGGCGCGTCGTTGACGGTGGCGTCGGCCTGGCCGGCATCATTGACGTCCTCGCTCTGGTCGCCGGAGCCCTCGGTGCTCAGGGATTCGGTAGAGGCGGCATTGGCCAGCTCGTCACAGCGAGCCTGAACCTTGGGCAGATCCTCGTCGCTCAGCGCCGTGCCATTGAATACGACCTGAGCCCAGGCCGGCCCGGAAAATGCGAGGGCGGCACTGAGGCCAAGAATGGAAACAAGCATTTTGGTTTGCATAATCGTCTCCTGTTAATCTTTGCGTGAACATTGAAAGCCACACGCAAACAACGCCGCGATTTGCAAAAACGTTGCCCTTAGACTTTCAGGCGTCCTCGCTTCATCGCCATCAGCCGGTGAATGTTTTGTGATCTTCTGGCCTGGAACCTTTTGTCTCCCTTGTTGGGGTAAAGCCGCGTCCCAATAGTGCGCAAGGGGCCGTTTTCGATGTAGAAGACCACAAACCGTAGCTGAAAGACCGCGCATGACCTCCAAACTGGACGATTTCAGGCACCGCCTCGCCACCCTGCTGATCGATCTCAATCGCGACGGCGTCGATGATGGCGAAGCCATGTTCTATCTCGGCGGCACCGCCATCCGCCTGTGCGATCTCGCCGGCAAGCCGAGCTGGAGCGCCTTGAAGCCGGTGCTCACCAAGGCCGACTACAACCGGCTCTTCGCCATGATCGACAAGGAGGGCAAGCAATTGCTCGGCGAAGGCAAGACCAAGCCGGCCTATGCGCTTCAGGCCCTTGCCATGTCGCTCGCGGCCAGCACGCAGAACGAGGATGCGACCATTCGCGAGGGTGAGAAACTGCTCGATGCCGTCATCGACAGGACCGTCGCCAATTTCCGCGAACGGGCGCAGCCGCATCTCAACAAGGCCAATTAAGCCCTTCTGTTCATGGCTAAATCTTCCAAGTCCGATGTAATTCGCAGCATGCAGATCGAAGCTGCGCTCAAGCAGGCGAAGGCGTTGCGCGACGCCGGCAAGATCGCGGCGGCGGGAGGAATTTGCCAGCAAATTCTGAGCCTTGACCCGCGCCAGGCGGATGCGCTGCATCTTCTGGGGGTGATGGCGCTGCAGACGGATAGTTTCGAGATCGCGATCGGCAGCCTTACGCGGGCTGTGGCGGCGCGGCCGAAATCACCAGCAATTCTGGTGGATTTCGGCCATGCACTGGCTGCGGCGGGCAAGGCGAACGAGGCGGTTTCGGCCTATCGGAAGGCCCTGTCGCTGCGGCCGGGGAATGCGGCGACCTATCTCGCTCTCGGCGATGCACAGCTCGATCTCGGCCATGCCAGCGATGCGCTCAAGTCCTACCGAAAGGCCCAATCACTGGAACCAAAGAACCGCCTTGCCGCCCATATGGTCGCATCTTTGACCGGCGAGGCGCAGGAGGCGGGTGCGGACTATGTCGCGACCCTGTTCGACGCCTATGCGCCGACCTTCGAGACGCATCTGGCCGGCAAGCTCGACTACAGGACGCCGATGCATCTGCTCGACCTCATCGCGCCGCATCGTCCCGAAGGCGGACGCTTTGCCTCGGTGCTCGATCTCGGTTGCGGCACCGGTCTCGTCGGCGCGGTGTTCAAGGATGCATATGAGGCCATCGACGGCATCGACATCGCCCCGGCCATGATCGAGGCGGCGCAAGCCAAGGGTCTCTACCGGCATCTCGCAGCCGGCGACCTGACGGCGCTGATGGAAACCGACCCGGCCTTTGCCGGCCCCTACCCTCTGATCGTGGCCGCCGATGTCTTCGTCTATATCGGCCCGCTCGAAGCGGTCTTTGCGGCCATCCGCGACCGGCTTGCGCTCGACGGGCTCTTTGCCTTTTCGGTCGAGCGGGCCGAGACCGGCACGGCGGAGGTCCGCTCCAGCGGCCGCTTCGCCCACAATCCCGATTACATCGTTTCTCTGGCTGGAGAACGCGGTTTTTCTGTCGCGGAACATAAAAGTGTCACACTGCGCAAGGAAAGAAGCCGCCCCATCGCCGGCGAAATCTTCCTTTTGCGCGCGAACACCGCATGGCAGCGACACGAAGACAGTCGTTGACAGACCGCGCGCCTCGCCATTTCTATCCTTTACGGCCACAATAACGATGGCGCCCTTTCGGGCGCCGGGCCGTTTGGGGGTTCATCATGGTTTATATCTTCGCGCTTCTCATCGGCGTCGTCGCCGGCCTCAGGGCGATGACGGCGCCGGCCGCCGTCAGCTGGGCCGCGGCCCTGGGCTGGATCAATCTCGAAGGCAGCTGGGCCGCCTTCATGGGCGCCATGGTCACGCCATGGATTTTCACGGTGCTGGCGCTGATCGAGCTCGTCACCGACCAATTGCCGCAAACGCCGAGCCGCAAAGTGCCGATGCAGTTCGGCACCCGCATCGTCAGCGGCGCCTTTTGCGGCGCGGTCCTGGGCGCCGCTTCGGGCCAGACGATCGGCGGATTGGTAGCCGGCGCTGTCGGTGCGGTCATCGGGACCCTGGGCGGCGCCGAGTTCCGCAGCCGCCTCGTCGCCCTGATCGGCGGCTGGGACCTGCCCATCGCGCTGATCGAGGACATCGTCGCCATTGCTGGCGCCATCTGGATCGTCAATGCCGTCTCATGATGCTGGCGGTGGCGGCCAATTCGATCTAGCCTTGGCTGAAAGGATGCAGCCTTGATCTATGTCGTCGCCACCTTCACCATTCACCCCGGCACGCTCGAGCCTTTCGTCGAGGCCGCCTATGCGGCCATAGCGGCGACGCGCCGCGAGCCGGGATGCCTGCTCTATGATCTTCATGCCAGCGTCACCGACCCGGAACGGGCCGTGCTCATCGCCCGCTGGGAAAGCCGCGAGGCGCTCAACATGCATATGGTCAGCGACCATATCGCCGCTTTCGCCGCCGCGAACCGGGCCTATGTGGCCTCGGCCGAGATAGAAGTCATCTATCCCGAAAAGGTCGAAACCTTCCATCCAGCCAAATTTCCGCCAAGCACGGCAGATAGATAGAGAATAGTCATCAGGAGGAACCACGCCATGCCGTTGCCCCGCCTTCTCGCCTCCCTCTTCGTTCTCGCGGCTTTTTCCGCCCCCGCCATTGCACAGGAGGAGGCCGCGGCGCCGGCCGAACCCCCTGCCGCCGCCGCTCCGGCCTCAAGCGTGCAATCGGCCATCACGCTGACGCTTTCGGGCGCACGCAATGCCGAGCGGCGGGTCATCGCCTATACCTGCGAGAACAGCGACGGCTTCAGCGTGGAATATATCAACGCCGTGCCCAATTTCCTCGCTCTGCTGCCGATCGAGGGCGAGACGATGATCTTCAACGCGGTGATTTCCGCCTCCGGCGTGCGCTATGTGGCCGCCCAATACGAATGGTGGACGGAAGGCCAGGAAGCGACGTTGCGCGACCTGACCCAAGGCGAGGATGCCGAACCGCTCGCTAGCTGCAGCGAGTTCTCCAACATTCCCTGATGCCTCCGGCTGGACGATGACGGCATGATGGACTATGCCGCTGCCGTCATCGCCTGCGAACGAGACCGCGCATCCATGAGCATGCTGATCGCCTCTTTCATGTTCGTGCCGCTTCTGGCCGTGTTCTTCGCCCATCTGCTCTGGGCCATGGGCCGGAGCTGGCCGATCCATGACCGGAAGCTTCTCGCCGAAACCGTGATCGGCACGCCCGGCATCGAAAGCGTGCCGCGCCTGCCGGCGCTGATCGTCGCCATCGGCATTCTCGCCGCCGGGATCGTGGCGCTGGCCCTCGCCGATCATACCAGCGGCGGCATCGGGCTCAGCATTCTCGGCATTATCTGCGCAGCCATCTTCCTGTCGCGCGGCTTTGCCGGCTATACGGCCGGCTGGGCGGAAAAGACGCCCAACCCCAATTTCCGGCTCAATGACCGGCGGGTCTATTCGCCGCTCTGCCTGTTCCTCGGCGCGGGCTTCCTCGCCCTCGTCGTCATGCGGCTGGTATAGGCCGCACCAGCGCGATCACCGAGCGCGGCGACAGCGTTGCGGTGCCGTTTTCGAAGGTGATGGCAGCCTGATCGTCCGACTGCATGCCCACGGCCCACTCGCCCTCGGGCAGATGCGCCACCACCGGCTCCATGCGGCGGTTGAACCAGACCAGCACTTCATCATCCTTCTGGGTGAGATGCATGCCGAGCACCGAACCATCGGCCGCATTCCAGTCGGCTTCGCCCATCTCCCGCCCGTCGGGATGCAGCCACACGACATCGCGGACGCCGGCCTTGTCGGCATGGCCGGTCAGGAAATGCTCGTGGATCAGCGCCGGATGCGCCTGGCGGAAGGCATGGACGGCAGCGACGAAATCGACCAGCGCCCCATCGGCATTCTCCCAATCGACCCAGGTGATCTCATTGTCCTGCGCATAGGCGTTGTTATTGCCCTGCTGGGTGCGGAACATCTCGTCGCCCTGCTGGATCAGCGGCACGCCGCGCGACATGAACAGGGTCGCGAGCAGCGCCCTGACATCGCGCTTGCGGCAGGCGTTGATGGTCTCGTCATCGGTCTCGCCCTCGACACCGCAATTCCATGAGGAATTGTGGTTGTGGCCGTCGCGATTGTCCTCGCCATTGGCTTCGTTGTGCTTGTCGGCATGGCTGGTGAGATCGCGCAGGGTGAAACCGTCATGGACGGCGAGCAGGTTGACCCCGTGGGTCGGTTTGCGGCCGGCAAAATTGAAGATTTCCGCCGAACCGGAAACCTTGCCGGCAAGCGCCCCGATCTTGCTGCCGTCGCCGCGCCAGAAACTGCGGACTTCGTCGCGATAGGTGTCGTTCCACTCGCGAAACTCCTTGCCGAACTGGCCGAGATGATAGCCGCCCGGACCAGGATCCCAGGGTTCGGCGACGAGGATGCATCTGCTCAGGACCGGATCGGCCTTGATCGCCTGCAACAGAGCCGCATTGGGGTTGAAGCCGGGCTCACGCCCGAGAATGGTTGCGAGATCGAAGCGGAAGCCGGAAACGCCGAGTTCCTCGACCCAATAGCGCAGGCTCTCGACCACCAGACGCTGCACCGCCGGATGATCGCATCTGAGTGTATTACCGGTGCCGGTATCGTTGACGAGGCGCTGTTTGCCGTCGACTTCGACGAAGCGGTAATAGCTGCGCGCATCGAGCCCCATCATGCTCAGGACCGGACCGTTGGCGTCTCCCTCGCCGGTGTGGTTATAGACCACGTCGAGGATCACCGAGATGCCGTTCTTGCGGTAAAGATCGGTCATCGTCCGCAATTCCTGCGGCCCGCGCGGCATCAGCCGCGGATCGGGAGCGAAATAGGTGATGGGGTTGTAGCCCCAGGCATTGGTCAGGCCGAGCGCCGGCAGATGCCCCTCATCGATCCAGGCGGCGATGGGCATCAGTTCCACCACATCGACGCCGAGATATTTGAAATGGTCGATCACGCGGCGCGTGGTGAGCCCGGCCACGGTCCCCCGCAGAGGCCCCTGCACGCTCGGATGGCGCATGGTGAAGCCGCGCACATTGAGCTCGTAAAAGAGCTGCGGCGCCTTGCGGCGCGGCAGCGCCTTAATATTGCCGCCACCGCCGACAATCGCCTTGGGAACCAGCGGCGCCGTATCCACCGCCTCGGCCCGGTCGAGCCGCAGACGCGGCGAGCGGACGAAGACGCGGTCGAGATGGCGCGCATAAGGATCGACGAGGAGCTTGGCCGGATCGAAGAAATAGCCCTGATCGGGATCGTAAGGGCCATCGGCCCTGAGCCCGTAGCGCGTGCCGGCTCCAAGCCCGGCGATCAGCCCGGCATGGATATTGTTTTCATGCACATCGAGTTCGAACCTGCCGGCTTCCCGGTCCTGCTCGTCGAAGATCGACACCCAGATTGTGCTGGCGCTTTCCGAATAGACGGCAAAATTGATGCCCTCTTCGGTGATTGTGGCGCCAAGCTGTTCGGTTCGCCCCCCTCGGGAGACAAGCGCAGGTTCCATTCTCTATCCGGTTTCAGGTGATGACACTGGGCTCGCTACGCCCGGTTCGCTGCCGCAACCCCGTCAGCGCATCGGCGAGCGTGATGAGGGGAGCGAGAGCGGCCTGGGTTTCGAGATCGTGTCGTCCGTCGGCAGCCTCGTAACGTTCGAGGTAGAGCCGCAACGTCGCCCCGACCGTTCCGGTTCCACTGAGCCTGAGGACGATGCGCGAACCATCGGTAAAGCCGATGCGGATGCCCTGCCTGGCGCTGGTCGAACCATCGATGGGGTCGTGATAGGTGAAGTCGTCGGCATAGGCGACCTGCAGGTCGTCTTCGAAGACCTGCCCCGCAAGGCCTGGGAGCCGCGCCCGAAGATCATCGACAAGCTGATTGGCGATGGCGGCATCGACCTCTTCGTAATCGTGACGGGTATAATAATTGCGCCCATAGGTCGCCCAGTGCTCGCGCACGATCGCATCGACGCCCTGCCTACGGCTGGCGATGACGTTGAGCCAGAGCAGCACCGCCCACAGGCCGTCCTTTTCGCGCACATGGCTTGAACCGGTGCCGGCGCTTTCCTCGCCGCAAATGGTGACGCGGCCGGCATCCATCAGATTGCCGAAGAATTTCCAGCCGGTCGGGGTCTCATGCATCTCGATGCCGAGCTTTTCAGCGACGCGATCGGCGGCGGCGCTGGTCGGCATGGAGCGGGCAATGCCGGCAATGCCGGCCTTGTAGCCGGGCGCCAGCGCCGCATTGGCGGCGAGAATGGCGAGGGAATCCGAGGGAGTGACGAAGCGGTTCTTGCCGATGATGAGATTGCGGTCGCCATCGCCATCCGAGGCGGCGCCGAAATCTGGGCCGTCCGCCGACATCATCAGGTCGTAGAGATCCTTGGCGTAAACGAGGTTGGGATCGGGATGCCCGCCACCGAAATCCGGCGAGGGCACGCCATTGACCACCGTGCCCGCCGGGGCGCCGAGCATGCCTTCGATGATCGCTTTGGCATAAGGGCCGGTGACCGCATGCATGGCATCGAAGCGCATGGTGAAGCCCGAGGCGAAAAGCTGCCTGATGGCGGCGAAATCGAACAGGGTTTGCATGAGCGCGGCGTAATCGGCGACCGGATCGATGATCTCGACCACCATATCGCCGACGCGCTGCGCGCCGATCTCGCCCAGCGCCACATCGGGCGCCTCGACGGTCTTGTAGCTGTCGATGACCTTGCTGCGGGCATAGACGGCATCGGTGATCTTTTCCGGCGCCGGGCCGCCATTGCCGATATTGTATTTGATGCCGAAATCGCCTTCCGGCCCGCCTGGATTGTGGCTGGCCGACAGCACGAGGCCCCCAAAGGCCTTGTGGTAGCGGATGACGTGGCTGGCGGCCGGGGTCGACAGGAGGCCGTTCTGGCCGACGAGCACGCGCCCGAACCCGTTGGCGGCGGCGATGCGGATGGCCTTCTGGATGGCGACGTCGTTATAGAAGCGCCCGTCCCCGCCGATCACCAGCGTTTCGCCGGCGAATCCCTCGAGGCTGTCGAAGATCGACTGGATGTAGTTCTCGACGTAATGGGGCTGCTGATAGACCGAAACGCGCTTTCTGAGCCCGGAAGTGCCCGGTTTCTGGTCGGCAAAGGGCGTGGTGGGGATGGTCTTGATGGTGGTCATGTGGTCTTGAGCCCTGTGAGTGTGGCATAGAGGTCGGCATAGCGTTTGGCACTCGTTTCCCAGGAAACGTCCGATTTCATGCCGCGCCTCTGGATTTTCTTCCAGGTGTCACCATCGTGATACAGCCGCACCGCCTTGCGGATCGCCTCGTAAAGCGCATGGGCATTGTCGGCCTCGAATTTTATGCCTGTCGCGACCCCGGCTTCCAGCGCCACCGGATTGGCATCGATGACGGTATCGGCCAGCCCGCCAATGCGGCTGACCACGGGCACGCAGCCATAACGCAGGCCATAAAGCTGGGTCAGCCCGCAGGGCTCGAAGCGCGACGGGATGAGAATGGCATCGGCTCCGCCCTGCATCAGATGCGATAATTCCTCGTCATAGCCGGTGATGACGGCGACCTTGCCCGGGTGGCGCGCGCCGGCCTGACGGAACCCGTCTTCGAGCCCGGCATCGCCCGAGCCCAGAACGGCGAGCCGTGCGCCCAGCGCCACGAGGCCGTCGACCACCTGCAGCAGCAGATCCATGCCCTTCTGGCCGGTCAGCCGGCTGATGACGCAGAACATCGGGCCATCCTCGCCATCGAGGCCGAAACGGGTCGCCACCGCCTGCTTGTTGAGCCGGCGCATATGGACGGAATTGACCGAGAAGGTCTTGACCAGAGCCGGATCGGAGGTCGGGTCCCAGGCCTTGGTGTCGATGCCGTTGAGAATGCCGGTGACCGTATCGGCGCGCCCGTTGAGCAGGCCTTCGAGGCCCATGCCGAAAGCCGGCGTGCGGATTTCATCGGCATAATTCGGGCTGACCGTGGTGACGAAATCGGCGCATTCGAGCCCAGCCTTGAGAAAGGAGACGCCGCCATAATATTCGATGCCGTCGACGCCGAAGGCAGCCGGCGGCAGGCGGAGCTGCCCGAAGATTTCGGGGCCGAAGGCGCCCTTGAAGGCGATGTTGTGGACGGTCATCACCGTGCGGACGAGGCCGGGCGCGGTATATTTGACATAGGCCGGCAGCAGCCCCGCCTGCCAGTCATGGCAATGGACGAGGTTGGGGCGATAGCCCTCGATGCGGCCGCTGGCGATGTCGAGCCCGACCCAGCTCAGCGCCGCGAAGCGCGCCCAGTTATCCGGCCAGTCCCACCCCTCGGGACCCATATAGGGATTGCCGGGGCGGTCATAGAGATGGGGGGCTTCGATGATGATGAGATCGAGTCCGGACGCCTGCGCCGCGACCAGCCGGGCGGGGCCGCTGAAGAGATCGTCGATCCCGGCCACCGCCTTGCCCTTCTTGACCTTGCCGAGAACGGCGGGATAGCCGGGCACCAGGATGCGCATATTGACGCCATGCTCGGCCAGGGCCGAAGGCAGGGCGCCGACGACATCGGCCAATCCGCCGGTCTTGATCAACGGATAGACTTCGGAGGCGACCGAGAGGACGTCGATCATCGGCTCGCCAGATATTTGTCGATCATCGGCTGGGTGATGAGGGTGATCCCCTCCTCGGTGCGGCGGAACCACTGGGCATCGAATTCCGGGTCCTCGCCCACCACCAGCCCCTCGGGGATGCTGACGCCGCGATCGAGCACCACGCGCTTGAGCCGGGCATTGCGCGCGATATTGCAATAGGGCAGCACCACCGCCTCTTCGAGCATCGAATAGGAATGGACGCGCGAGCCGGTCGACAGCAGCGTCTTTTGCAGGTGTCCGCCCGAGATGATGCAGTCGCCCGAGACCAGCGAATTGACCGCCGTGCCGCGCCGTCCGTCGAAATCGTGGACGAACTTGGCCGGCGGGGTGATCTCGGCATAGGTCCAGATCGGCCAGTCGCGGTCGTAAAGATCGAGCTGCGGCTCGATATCGGTGAGGTCGATACTGGCTTTCCAATAGGCGTCGATGGTGCCGACATCGCGCCAATAGCTGACATCCTCGCGCGAGGAACGGACGCAGGAATTGGTGAACCGATGCGCCCAGGCGGTACCGTTCTTGACGAGATAGGGGATGATGTCCTTGCCGAAATCGCGGCTGGAGCCTTCCGTCGCCGCATCGCGCCGCAGCTGCTCCATCAGGAAGCGCGTCTCGAACACATAGATGCCCATGGAGGCGAGGGCGAAATCCGGCTTGTCGGGCATGCCCGGCGGATTGGCCGGCTTTTCGACGAAATCGACCACCCGGTCGCGCCCGTCGACCTTCATCACGCCGAAGCCCCTGGCTTCCATACGCGGCACTTCGAGGCAGCCAATGGTCACGTCCGCGCCGGTATCCACATGCTGGCGCAGCATGATTTCGTAGTCCATCTTGTAGATGTGGTCGCCGGCGAGGATGACGACATAGCGCGGGCCATAATCCTCGATGATGTCCATGTTCTGGTAGACGGCATCGGCGGTGCCGGCATACCACATGTCCTCCTTGACGCGCTGGCTTGCGGGCAGCACGTCGAAGCTCTCATTGCGCTCGGGCCGGAGGAAATTCCAGCCGCGCGACAAATGCCGGATCAGGCTGTGGGCCTGATATTGCGTCGCGACCGAAATGCGGCGAATGCCGGAATTGATGGCGTTGGAGAGAGCGAAATCGATGATGCGCGACTTGCCACCGAAATAGACCGCCGGCTTGGCGCGGCGGTCTGTCAGTTCCATCAAACGCGTGCCACGCCCCCCGGCCAGCACATAAGCCATGGCTTCGCGCGCCAGGGGCGATGGAGCTCTGTAGTCGGCCATTCTGTCCTCCTCGAAACGCCCTGTTTTCCGGGTCGCATAATCCCTGACCTATGCCGGCTCATATTTGAAATAGAGCGTCGATAAAGGCGGCAGATACAGCTCCGCTTCCGCCGGCCAGTGCTGGCCCGAAACGGCGCGTGCCGTCACCACGCCCTGATTGCCGGTGTTGGAGCCCGAATACCAGGCGGCATCGGTATTGATCCGCTCGACCCATCTTCCCGCGACCGGCATCGGCACCTTATAGTTCTCACGTGGCATCGGCGTGAAATTGGAAATCACCAGCACCGGATCGGTTCCCGGCGCGCGCCGCACCCAGGCAAACACCGAATTATTGTGGTCATTGCCGATCACCCATTCGAAGCCCTCCGGTTCGCAGTCGCGTTCATGTAACGCCGGAAGGGCGCGATAGGTGGCATTGAGATCGGCGACGAGCCGGCGCATGCCCTCATGCATGCCCGCCTCCAGCAGGCCCCAATCCAGCGCCTTGTTGTCCGCCCATTCGCCGCGCTGGGCGAATTCCTGGCCCATGAACAGCAGTTTCTTGCCCGGATAGCCCCACATGAAGGCGAGATAGGCCCTGAGATTGGCGAATTGCTGCCAGTCGTCGCCCGGCATCTTTTCGAGCAGCGACTTCTTGCCATGCACCACCTCGTCATGGCTGAGCGGCAGGACGAAATTCTCCGAATAGGCATAGACCATGCCGAAGGTCAGGTCGTTGTGGTGGAACTTCCGATGCACCGGCTCGCGGCTCATATAGCGCAACGTGTCGTTCATGAAGCCCATGTTCCACTTGAAGCCGAAGCCGAGCCCGCCGGTATGGGCCGGGTGGCTGACGCCGGGCCAGGCGGTCGATTCCTCGGCGATCATGAAGGTGCCCGGATGGAGCCGATAGGCCTCGGTATTGACGCGCCGCAGGAACTCGACGGCTTCGAGATTCTGGTTGCCGCCGAACTTGTTGGGCACCCATTCGCCCGGCTGGCGCGAATAATCGAGATAGAGCATGGAGGCGACGGCATCGACCCTCAGCCCATCGATATGGAAGGTTTCGAGCCAGTAGAGCGCATTGTTGACGAGATAGGAGACGACCTCCTTGCGCCCGAAATTATAGATCGCCGTGTTCCAATCGGGGTGAAAGCCCTGGCGCGGATCGGCATGTTCGTAAAGCGCGGTGCCGTCGAAACGGCTGAGGCCATGCTCGTCGGTGGGGAAATGCGCCGGCACCCAATCGAGGATGACGCCGAGCCCGGCCTCATGCGCCGCGTTGACGAAACGCGCGAAACCGGCCGGATCGCCGAAACGCGATGTGGGCGAATAGAGTCCGGTGGGCTGATAGCCCCAGCTCGGATCATAGGGATGCTCGGAAATAGGCAGAAGCTCGATATGGGTATAGCCCATATCGGCGGCATATTGGACGAGCTGCTCGGCGAACTGATCGTAGCTCAGAAAGCTGCCGTCGGGCCGGCGCCGCCATGAGCCGAGATGGACCTCATAGATGGACATGGGCGAGCGCCGCCAATCCTTGAGCGCCCGCTCCTCCATATATTTCTGGTCGGTCCATTGGAACGGCGTCGGATCGGGTACGATCGAGGCGTTGCGCGGGCGCATTTCCGACTGGCGTGCAAAGGGGTCGGCCTTGAGCGGCAGCAGCTTTCCATCGGCTCCGACGATCTCGTATTTGTAGATGGTGCCGGTGCCGAGAACCGGGATGAACACTTCCCAGATGCCATTGTCGAGCCGCTTGCGCATGGGATTGCGCCGGCCGTCCCAATCGTTGAACTGGCCGACCACGCTGACACGCCGGGCATTGGGCGCCCACACGGCGAAATGCGTACCGTGGATGCCCTCGAACTCCATTTCATGGGCGCCGAGCTTGTCGAAAAGCCGAAGATGACTGCCCTCGCCGATATAATAATCGTCCATGGGCCCGAGCACCGGCCCGAAGCTATAGGGATCGAAAACATCCCATTCGCCGCCATCATTGCGGGCGAGGTAACGGATCGGCTGGCGCCTGTCGATTTCGACAATGCCTCCGAAAAAGCCGGCGGGATGACGCAGCGTCAGCGTGCCGAGCGGCTGTTCGTCGAGCCCATAGGCCTCGACCGTTTTGGCATAGGGAATGAAGGCGCGCAGAATCCAGCGCCCGTCGATGTCATGCAGGCCCAGAAAGGCAAAAGGGTCGGCATGGCGACCTTCAACGATCGCTTCCACTTCCTTTGCATCGGCCTGCCAGTTTTGCTTGGTCACGAACGTCTCCCCTTGGGCCGGGCAGCCCACCCGTTCCGCGTCTTTGCCGTCATCGTCCACCATGGTGGCGACACCGGCTAAGCCGCCGGAACTCCCCAGATATCTTGCGCATATTGGCGGATCGTCCGATCGGACGAGAAGAACCCGACATTGGCGGTATTGCGGATCGCCATGGCGTTCCAGCGCTTCTTGTCGTTCCAGATGACATCGACCTCAGCCTGCGCTGCAACATAGGCATCGAAATCGCGCGCGACCATGAACCAGTCATGGTCATAGAGCCCGCCGACGAGGTCACGATAGCGGTTCGGATCGTCGGGCGAGAACACGCCGGCAGCCACCGTATCCAGCACTTCCTTGAGGCGCGGCGAAGCGTCGATGGTCGAGCGCGGCACTTCCGCGCGGGCGCGCTTCTCGTTCACCTCGGCGGTCGAGAGGCCGAAGATGACGATATTGTCCGGCCCCACCTCGTTGTGGATTTCGACATTGGCGCCGTCCATGGTGCCGATGGTGATGGCGCCGCTGGCCATGAACTTCATATTGCCGGTGCCGGAGGCCTCCATGCCGGCCGTCGAGATCTGCTCGCTGAGATCGGCCGCCGGCACGATGACTTCGGCGAGGCTCACATTGTAGTTCGGCAGGAACACCACCTTGAGCAGCCCCCTGACCGCCGGGTCGTTATTGATGACCTTGGCGACATCATTGGCAAGCTTGATGATGAGCTTGGCGTTCCAATAGCCCGGCGCCGCCTTGCCGGCGAATACCTTGACGCGCGGCACCCAATGGCGCTCCGGATGCGCCCTTATGTCGTCATAGGCGGCAATGGTCTGAAGGATGTTCAGCAATTGCCGCTTATATTCGTGGATGCGCTTGATCTGCACGTCGAACAGGGCATCGGGCGACACCGTGATGCCCATGCGGTCCTTGATGAGCCGGGCGAGCCGCTGCTTGTTGGCATATTTGACGGCGGCGAATTGCTGCTGGAAATTCGGGTCCTCGGCATGCGCCTCGAGGCTTTTCAGCACGTCGATATTGTCGAGAAAGGCCGGCCCGATCCGCTCGGTGATGAGCTTGGTGAGACCCGGATTGCACTGCATCAGCCAACGGCGCGGCGTGATGCCATTGGTCTTGTTGTTGATGCGCTCGGGATAGAGCTTGTGAAGGTCGCCGAAGACCGTCTGCTTCATCAGCTCGGTATGAAGCGCCGAAACGCCATTGATGGAGTGGGAGCCGACAAAGGCCAGTTGCCCCATGCGCACGCGCCGGCCGCCATGCTCGTCGATCAGCGAAACATTGGCGATCTGCGTATCGTTGAAGCGGGCGCGCTGGCGGGCTTCCGCCAGCACATCGGCATTGATCTGGTAGATGATCTGCATGTGTCGCGGCAGCAGCCGTTCGAGCAGCGCTACCGGCCAGCTTTCCAGCGCCTCGGGCAACAGGGTGTGGTTGGTATAGGCAAGCGTGCCGCGGGTGAGCTTCCAGGCCGCGGCCCATTCGAGGCCGTTATCGTCGACGAGAATGCGCATCAGCTCGGCGACGGAAATCGCCGGATGCGTGTCGTTGAGCTGGATCGCGACCTTGTCGGGGAGCGAACCGAGATCGCCGAATTGCTGCAGATGCCGGCGCACAATGTCCTGCAATGAGGCGGAGGAGAAGAAGAACTCCTGGCGCAGACGCAGCTCCTGCCCGGCGGCAGTGGAGTCGGCCGGGTAAAGGACGCGGGTGATGGCTTCCGCCCGCGAGCTTTCCTCCAGCGCCCCGATATGGTCGCCGGAGTTGAACTTGTCGAGCAGGATTGGATCGATCGGCTGGGCGCTCCATAGCCGCAGCGTATTCACGCGCTTGCCGCGCCAGCCGACGATGGGCGTGTCATAGGCAACGGCAAGGACATGGTCGTTGGGCCGCCATTCCTGGCGCACCGTGCCGTCCGGATCGGTGACCGGCACCACCGTGCCGCCGAAACCGATCTCATAGGCGCTTTCGCGCCGTTCGAACTCCCAGGGATTGCCATGGGCCAGCCACTCCTCGGGCAGCTCCACCTGCCAACCCTCGCTCATTTCCTGGCGGAACAGGCCATGGACATAGCGGATGCCATAGCCATAGGCGGGGATATCGATCGAGGACATGGATTCGAGAAAGCAGGCCGCGAGCCGACCGAGCCCGCCATTGCCGAGCGCCGCATCGGGTTCGAGATTGATGAGATCGCCGAGATCGACATTGAGGTTCCTGAGGGCCTGCTGCACCGGCTCCATCAGCCCGACATTGCTCATGGCATCGCGCATCAGCCGGCCGATGAGAAATTCGAGGCTGAGATAATAGACGCGCTTGTTCGCCGTCCGCCACGTATCGCGCGAGGACTCCATCCAGCGATCCATGACACGGTCGCGCACCGCATAGATGGTGGCGGCCAGCCAGTCATGGGGACGCGCGACGAGAGGGTCCTTGCCAACCGAATAGGTCAGACGCTCGAGGATTTCCTGCTGGAGCGCCTCAACTGTCGTCGCACGGGGTTCGGGGGTCAGAACGTCGAGGACGTTTGGCATTTGCGGCATATCGCAGTCCAGTATTCATGACGAACAATTCCCCTCTAGAGGAGTCAGTCTTGCACTTAATTTGTGCAGACGAAAGCCCCTACGAATGGAGGGCAGTCATGCCGGCTCGGCCGGTTTCGTGCTCTTGGCGACCTCTTCTTCCACCTCTTCCTCGCGCAGATTGACGCCGCCTTCGCGGGCCTGTTCGCGGGCATTGCTGATGAGCAGATGCCGGCCCACCGCCCATTCCGCGCCGGCCATCTGCAATTCGAAACGCTGGCGGTCACGGTCGCGCACGCCCTCGACCACTTCGCGCGCCTCGTCATCGCTGGCGCCGAGAATCTTGATGGCATCGCCGCCGAAAACCAGCGCCGATTCAAGCAGTTCGCGGATCTGGTATTCCACGCCGACCCGCACCAGTTCGATGGCATGGCCGCGATCGAAGGCGCGCGCCATGACCTTGGCGAGCGGAAATTCATCGCGCAGCAATTCGGCGATGCGGGTGGTGGATTCCTTCTTGTCGACGCAGATGAGGATGAGATCGGCCGTGCCGGCGCCGGCGGCGCGCAGGATATCGAGCCTGGTGCCGTCGCCGTAATAGACCTTGAAGCCGATCTGCGCGGCGGCGCGGATCATGTCGGTGTCGTTGTCGATGATCGCCACCGAATGATGCATGGCGAGAAGCGGCTGGCTGGCGATCTGGCCGAAGCGGCCGAAGCCGATCAGCAGCACCTTGGCGGTAAGGTCTTCCGGCTTTTCGACGCCATCCATCGAGGGCTTTGGCTTGGGCATCACATATTTGAGCCCGATGATGAGGAACGGCGTCAGCACCATGGAGACGATCACCGTGGCGGTGAAGATGGCATTGGTCGGCCCATCGATCAGCCCGGCGGTGGCCGCCGTGGTATAAAGCACGAAGGCGAATTCGCCGCCCTGCCCCATCAGCACGGCCCGCTCGATGGCCTCGTTATGGCTGGATTTGAGCAGCCGTGCGATCGCATAGATCGTCACCGCCTTGACCAGCATATAGGCAACGACGCTGAGGGCAATGATGCCCCAGTTCTGCGCCACGATCGTGAGATCGAGCGACATGCCGACGGCGAGGAAGAACAGCCCGAGCAGAATGCCGCGGAACGGCTCCACATCGGCTTCGAGTTGATTGCGGAAGGTCGAGGTCGAGAGCAGCACGCCGGCGAGGAACGCACCCATGGCCATGGACAGGCCGCTGACCTGCATCAATAGCGCTGCGCCGAGCACCACGAGGAGCGCCCCAGCGGTCATCACCTCGCGCGATTTGGCGGCGGCCAGCATGGCGAAGAACGGGTTCATGATGCGGCGGCCGAGGAAGATCAGCAGCACCACCGCGCCGAGCGCAATGCCGATGCCGGCAAGGCGCGAGGTGAGGCTTTGCTCGTCGACCGAGGGGGCGAGAATGGCGACGATGGCCAGAAGCGGCACGATGGCAAGGTCTTCGAGCAGCAGGATGGAGACCATTTTCTGCCCGCTATCGGTCGACAATTCCCCACGCTCGCCGAGAATCTGCATGACGATGGCCGTCGAGGTGAGGACGAAGCCCATGCCGAAAACGAAGGCCACCGCCGGCTGGAAGCCGAGCAGCACGCCCACCCCGGTCAGCAGCGCCCCGCAGGTCACGACCTGGATGACGCCGAGGCCGAAAATCTGCTTGCGCAGGGCCCAGAGCTTCGCCGGCTCCATTTCGAGCCCGATGATGAAGAGGAACATGACGACGCCGAGTTCCGCCGCCGCCAGCACCGAGCCGGGGTCGCCGATCAGCCCGAGCCCCGAAGGCCCGAGCAGCAGCCCGGCGGCCAGGTAGCCGAGCACGGACCCGAGCCCCAGCCGCTTGAACAGCGGCACGCCGATGACCCCCGCTGCCAGCAGCAGCACGACCGGCACCAGATCGATGCCGTGATGGGCCGATTCGACCGCGTGTTCCAAAGTCTCGACGTCCACTATGCCTACTCCAGCCCCCGATCCTGAGAGTGTTTCGGCTGGGTGGTCCGGCGTCAAGCGCGGCTTTCTGCAAATCTGCCTTTCAGTGGGCCGGCGTCGCCCCGGTCGGCGCGGTGCCTTCGGGCGGCACATATTTGTCGTCGGGCTTTTCGGGCTTTTCGGCCTCCTTCGCCTCCTCCTCGGCCTGCTCGCGGATGACCCGCGCCGCATTGGCGAGAAGTTCATCCTTGGCCGTCATGTCGCGGGTGCGCCGCACGGGGCGCTTCGGCTGCACCGGTGCGCTCGGCAGGGTATGGGTGAGGATGGAATGGCCGATCAGCAGCACCGGCACCGCGACCAGCCCGCCGACAGGTCCCCAGGCCCACAGCCAGAAGGTGATAGAGAGGAAAATGATGAAGGGATTGAGCGTCATGGTGCGGCCGATGAAATGCGGCGTGATCACCTGCCCCTCGATGAAATTGATGACCACATAGCAGCCGACCGGCAGCAGGATGGCACCGAGCCCCGTCTGCGTGCCGAGCCCGACAAACAGCAGCGTCACCACCATCACCCCCTGGCCCACATAGGGAATATAGTTGAGCACCGCCGCCAAAGCGCCCCAGAGCAGCGGCGAGGGCATACCGATGGCCCACATGGCGAACCCCACGGCGATGCCGACGCATAGATTGATGAAGGTGATCGACAGCAGGAAGCGCGACACTTTCTGTTCGACATCGTTGAAGATATGCGCCGTCCGCCAGCGCAGCCGCCGGCTGACGCAGAGGGACAGCACCGAGACGCGGATATGCTCGCGCGTCGCGACGAAGAAATAGAGGCTGGCAAGGAAGATCAGAATCTGTGCGCCGATGGCCGGCGCCAGAAGCGCCACATCGGTGACCGGTCCCCCATCCTCGACCGTGACCGTCATCGTCCCGCCCGGCCCGAAAATATCGCCAAGCTGCTTCTGGAACGCCCCAATCGATTCGAGCGGTTCCTGGAGATTGGCCAGTTCCATGCGCAGCTTGTCCCAGATCAGCGGGGCCCGCTCCACCCAATCGGACAGTGGCACGGCGAAGATCGCCATGCCGAGGGCGATAACCCCGATGAGCAGAAGCACCACCAGCCCCGCCGACAGAGCCGGCGGCACGCCGCGCGCCTCGACGATATCGGCCAAGGGCCCGAACATCAGCCCGACCACGATGGCGAGCGTGACGGGGGCCAGGAAAACCTGTCCCTCCCGTATCGCGGCCAGCGCGACCACAAGGCCGATAATCACCACCGATGCCTGCGCCGCATTGGCCAAGACCCGCTCGAACGAGCTTTTGCCGGTGGTGTCCTGCACACGCCGAATGCTGCCGCGCGCCATCTTCATCCTTTCTGGACCTGTCGAGGCTCAACAACGGCAGGCGGGAACAAACGTTCCGTTTGACAACCCGGCGTCACCCATCGACCGGAGGTTTCCACGCCGCTACTATCCGGCCGATTTTCCGCCTTTATCCGCAAGGTTCTCGCATGCCCCGCAAAATCATTATCGATACCGATCCCGGCCAGGACGATGCCGTCGCCATTCTGCTGGCGCTGGCCTCTCCCGAAGAGCTCGACGTGCTCGGCCTCGTCGCGGTCGCCGGCAATGTGGGGCTGCATCACAACGCCAATAATGCGCTGAAAATCGTCGAACTCTCCGGCCGCACCGATATTCCGGTTTATGCCGGCTGCGCCCGTCCCCTGCGCCGCACCCTTGTCACCGCCGAGCATGTCCATGGCGAAACCGGCCTCAACGGCCCCGACCTGCCGGAACCCGCGATCACGCTCCAGACGCAGCATGGCGTAGACTATCTCATCGAGACGCTGATGGCGGCCGAGCCGAAGACCATTACCCTGTGCACGCTCGGGCCGCTGACCAATATCGCCATGGCCCTCGTCAAGGAGCCGCGGATCGCCGAGCGGATCGCCGAAATCGTCACCATGGGCGGCGCCTATTTCGAGGTCGGCAACATCACCCCGACCGCCGAATTCAATATCTATGTCGACCCGGAAGCCGCCGATATCGTGCTGCGCAGCGGCGCACCGGTGACCATGCTGCCGCTCGATGTCACCCATATGATCCAGTCGACGCCGGAGCGCATCGCCGCCATCAGGAGGCTCGGCAATCGCGCCGGCACCGCCGTCTCGTCCATGCTGACCTATTCGGAAACCTTCGACCTCCATAAATATGGCTGGGCCGGCGCGCCGCTCCACGATCCCACCGTCATCGCCTATCTGCTGCAGCCCGATCTGTTCGCAGGCCGGCTTTGCAATGTCACCGTCGAGACGGCGAGCGAATTGACGCTGGGCATGACCGTCGCCGACTATTGGCATGTCACCAGGCGTGACCGGAACGTCAATTTCCTGCGCTCCGGCAACGCCGAGGGCTTCTACGCGCTGTTGACCGAACGGCTCGCACGGTTGCCCTGACCATGGCGCTCGATCCGGCCAGAGCGGATTTCTTCACTGCCATGGGCGAGGAGTTCGCCCATGCCTTGACGCCGCCCTTGCCGGACACTGCCTCGATCCAGGATTGCTGCGAGCCGGTCTGGGCCGTTCTCGGCACCGATCTCACGCCCGACCGCCTGGTCGGCCTCGACGACACGGAAATCGATCGCCTGGCGGCTGAATTTGCAGCCTATTTCGAAGGACCACCGCCCAGCCCGGAGCAAATCCGCACCGCCATGGAGGCTATCCTGCGCCGCTGGCCGCCCGGCTCGCTTGCCGAGAACCACGGCCGGGAGTAGTGTCCGGCGCCTTGCGGAGCCGACCATGGATATCTTCACCCTTCTGACATTCACCATCGCCTATGCCATCGCCGTGCTGGTGCCCGGCCCGGGCGTCGCGGCCGTGGTGGCGCGGGCATTGGGCGGCGGCTTTCGCAGCGCCTTTCCGATGGTGCTCGGCATTCTCGCCGGCGATCTCGTTTATTTCGTCTTCGCCGTTTTCGGCCTCGCCGCCATCGCCACCCTGTTCGGCCCGGTCTTCACCGTCATCCGCTGGGCCGGCGCGCTCTATCTGCTTTATATCGCCTATAAGTTCTGGACCGCCAAGCCTGGCGCCGAACAGATGAAGCCCAAGAGCGAAGGGGCGCTGCGCACCTTCCTTGCCGGCTTTTCGCTGACCATGGGCAATCCGAAGACCATCGTCTTCTATCTCGCCATCCTGCCGACGGTCATCCCGCTCGACCGCATGAACCCCATCGCCTTCACCGAACTCACCGCCATCGTGGTGATCGTGCTGCTCATCATCGGCTGCGGCTATGCCCTCCTGGCCTCAGCCGCCCGCGATTTCTTCCGCAGCCCCAAGGCCCTCGGCCGCCTCAACAAGACCGCCGGCGCCATGATGGCCACCGCTGCCGGACTGGTCGTCTGGCAGCATTGAGGCTGCCTAGATCAGCCACGCCGCCAGGATCGGGGCGATGATCGAGGTCAACAGGGCATTGAGGCCCATGGCAAGGCTGGCAAACAGGCCTGCCGTCGGGTCTACGGAGAAGGCCCGCGCCATGCCGATGCCATGGGAAGCGAGCCCGGCCGAAAAACCGCGGGCGGCATAGTCCTTTATCCGCAGTAGGTTCATCAGCGGCGTGACCATCACCGCCCCGCTCATGCCCGTCAACATGACCAGCACTGCGGTCAGCGAGGGCGTGCCGCCGATTTCCTCGGCAATACCCATGGCCACCCCCGCCGTCACCGATTTGGGCACCAGCGACAACAGCATTTCCTCGGGCAGGCCGAAAAGGCGCCCCAGCCAGACCACCGACACGATCGCCACCACCGAGCCGACGATCAAAGCCGCAACGAGCGGCACGATACTCGACCAGACGACGGCACGATTGATGATGAGCGGCACGGCGGTCGCGACGATGGCCGGGCCGAGCAGGAAATGCACGAATTGCGCGCCCTCGAAATACAGCTCGAACGGCGTATCGGTGACCACGAGCACAATGCTGACGAGGATAATGCCGATCAGCACCGGATTGACCAGCGGATGCCCGCCGGCAAGCGTCGAAACCCGGTCGGCGACGAGCCAGGCGCACAGGGTCAGCGTCAGCCAGAGCAGCGGGGTGGAGGTGAGATAGACCCAGAGCGAAAAGGCGTCGTTCACGACCGCACCCCCATCAGGCGCTTGACCAATATGAAGGTGAATACGGTCGCCACCATGGTCAGCACCGCCGAAACAAGGATGGTGACGACAATGGCGAGGCCATGGCCTTGCAGCAGGCCAAGCTGGTTGACCACCCCCGCCCCGGTGGGAATAAGCAGCAGCCCCAAAATCCCGATCAGCGCGGTGCTGTGGCGGGCAAGCCCGGTTTCGGCCAGATCAGGCTTGCGCTGCACCCAGACGAGCAACAGCACCGCAAGAAGCGCGAGACCGGCCACTGGCCCCGGAACGGGCAAGCCTGCCGAGCGGACGAAAACCTCTCCAGCGAACTGGCACAGCAAAAGCAGGGTAAGGGTCTGGAGCAATGCAAAGGCTTTCTGATGACGCGATGGAGAAACAGGGATTGGGATAGCGCGTATCACCTCGGCCGAGAATGAGCGCCGGATGGAATAGGACATGCTTAGGGGACATAGCCGAAACTCTGTGCGACCCGATCGAGCGTGCCATCGCGCTCCAGTTCGACTATGGCCTGGTCCAATGCCTGAGCAAGATAACGATCACGCACCAGCAATGTCATGCCATAGGTGGCGGGCGGAATAGTAAGTGGGGCAGGCGGAAGTGCCCGCATGGAATCCGCATCGGTATGCTGCTGGCGAAAAGCGCCGAATGACTGGGCCGAAACGATGCCGGCATCAAGATTTTTATCCAGCACGGCAGCCAGAACATCCTCGCCGGAGCCGAACGGTACGCGCACGGGCCGATCATGTTCCGGCAATTGCTCGAGATAGAGCGCCAGCACCATATCGGCGACCGAGAACACCACGGACCCGACTTTCGCCCCCGCAGGCAGGCCGTCGAGAGTACTGACGTCGGCACTAAGGGTCACCAGATGCTGGGGAATGGAAATATAGGGCCGCGTGATCGTCAGCCATTCGGGCAAGGGCTGCCAATCGAGACTACTACCCATGGCCGCGTCGCAATTATCCATGAGATGGATAAATAATTGTTGCTCGAACAATTCCTGCGTTCCAGCGGGGCCCTGCGGGGCATCGTAGAATTCGGCCTCGAGCAATTGGACCGCTGCCAGTTCCTCGCCGATCGCCTTGTCGAAAGCATAAAGCGGACTGGTGGGCCAAAGGCAGAAACGAATGGCGGCGCCCTGTTGCCGGCGGGCGCCGCTATAGAAATCGCCCTGCACCTGGGGCTGGGCCAAGGCTGGCGGTACGAGGCCCGACCCGAGGACAAGAAGGATGGGAAAAAGGCGATGCAGGATCATAGATTCATCGCTCCGTTGCGGCCGCGCCCGAGAGCGCGGCCGCTTGGGACTTATTCGGGCAAAGCGAACACGAAGAGATTGTTGCCGCTGGCCGGGATCTTGATATCGGGCACGAGGGCCGACTGGCCACGCGGACTACCACCACCCAGACCGGCCGGCACGGCGATGTATTGACGCCCATCTACCTCATAGCTGATGGGCATGCCTTGGACGGACTGGGACAGCCGAGTCTGCCAGAGAATCTCGCCGGTTTCCGCATCAAAAGCCTTGAAGTAACGGTCGAGATCGCCGGCAAAGAGCAGGCCGCTTTCGGTCGACAGCAAACCAGTCAGGAAGGGCGCATGCTGCTCATGTTCCCACATGATCTCCAGCGTATCGACATTGACGGCCGATAGCTTACCCTGACCATTGGCATCCGGCATCGGCGCGAAGGTACGGAAACCGCCTACCCCGCCGCCGCCGACCACAGTTTCGACCTGGCGGGCGGTGAAGTTCATGCAGGTCTGGCTGAGCGGCATGTAGAGGCCGCGCGTATTGGGATTGAACGCCATCGGGTGCCAATCCTTGCCCCCGGCGGTGCTGGGACAGGCAAAGACGGGAGTTTCGAAATCGGCCGGGATCACTTCGGGACGAGTGATGGCCTGGCCAGCCTCTGTGTCGATGTCATAGACATTGTTATAGACCATGCCCTTATGGGTAATGTACTCACCCGTCTCACGGTCCATGACCCACAAAATGCCGCCCTTGCCGATCTTGTAGAAGCGCTTCTCGCCATCGACATCGATCAGCACATGCTCGAAGACCTCGTCGAGATCGAGCGTCTCGCCGGGCACATATTGATGGTGCCACAGGATTTTACCGGTATCGGGATCGAGCGCCACGGTGGAATTGGTGTAAAGTGCGTCCCCGTCATGGCCGCGCGTCACGCGAGGCCATGGATAGGGCTGGCCGGTGCCGCACAGAATGATGTCCTGTGGCTGGTCATAGGCGCAGGGAATCCAGATACTGCCGCCGGCACGCAGGAAATCGGGGGTGTCGCCCCAAGTATCGCCACCCTCCTCGCCGGCGATCGCCACGGTATAGGTACGCCAAAGTTCCTCGCCATTTTCCGGATCGTGGGCGACGACATAGCAGCCCGTGCGCTCCTCGCGGAAGACGCGGCAATCCGTGAGGCCGGAAATCACCTTGCCCTTGACGATGGTCGGGCCAGTGCTGAAGGCAACCTTGGTTGCCTCCCAGTTCTCCATCTCGACATCCCAGACCACCTGGCCGGATTTGGCGTCGAGCGCCACGACATGGGCGTCGGCGGTGCCGGTGAAGATCTTGTCTTCGTAGATAGCCAGGTTGCGTGTGGCGCCCGCCGTTCCGCCGCCGGCCCCTTCCGGCAGTTCGCGCTTATACTGCCACAGCAGATCGCCCGTTGCCGCATCCAGCGCCTGGATAACGTCATTGGCGCCGGCCATGTACATGATGCCGTCATAGACGAGCGGTGTGGATTCGAAAGTACCCGGTTCGATATTCCAGGACCAGGCCATCTGCATGGTGCCGATATTGTCCGGCGTGATCTGGGTCAGCGGGCTATGAGCCCAATTGTCGAGGGTACGCCGCCAATTGACCCAGTCGGCCGGATCGGGATCGATCAGCATATCGTCGGTGACAGGCACGAAATCGTCGAACGCGGCTGTCGCGTCCTGGGCCAGTGCGGGCAACGGTGCGGATAGCACCAGCGCCGCCATACATACGCTTCTAAATCGCTTCAACATGGTTTTCTCCTCCTCGGACAGATCTTCTCATTCGAAGCTAGTTGTCAGCCGGACGCTCCAGCGTGATAGCGTCCAGCGCATTCGGATCGGAGGAGAGGGGTTCGCCCCCCGCTTCAGCTCCACCGAATTGCAGGATATAGGCGATGAGCCGCGCTACATCGGCGCTGCTCAGGCTGCCGGGAGTATCCGCCGGCATGGTATCCTTGATGAAATGGAACAGGCCGCTGACCGGTTGGTCAGCCCATAGATCGAGAAAATAATCGCCGGTCAGAGGCGGTCCGCCCCCGACACCACCATTGAGATCACCGCCATGGCAGCTTTCGCACTGCATGGTGAAGATGCTTTTGCCCTGATCGGCTTGCTCCTGGCTGAACTGAACCTGTGCTGCTGCTGGTCCGGAAAGAGCGAGCAGCAAAGCCACAACGGGCATAGTAGGTTTCAGGATCATATGGCCTCCCTGGCGCCGAGCGCCGGTTTTTCTGCATCAAAATGCCGCAGCATTTGAGGTAGAAAACCACACAGGGAATTGTTCATCAATATTTACTTATAAGTATTATATAATAATACAATACTTAGGCTATATTATATTATAATATACTTTTGCAAAAAGTGCAGATCTATCTGCCAAATAGAACTTTAGATTGCCAAGGCGTCAGCAAGACTCCCATCGCCCGCCGCGCCCAGCGTTGCAATCCTGAGCATATTGGTTGCGCCCGGTGTGCCGAGGGGGACGCCGGCGGTGATGGCGATGCGGTCGCCGGGGCGGGCGAAGCCCTCCTGATAGGCAATGACGCAGGCCCGGTCCACCATGTCCTCAAGGCTCACCGCATCGTCGGTCTGCACGCAGTGAATGCCCCACACGACAGAGAGCCGCCGGCTCGTCCGCCGGTTCGGCGACAAGGCGATGATGGGCTTACTCGGCCGCTCGCGCGCCGCCCTGATGCCGGTCGAGCCCGAAGAGGTGTAGGTGACGATGGCGGCAAGATCG
>Ga0182735_1000111_pt1 | contig 105903 bp, 97 predicted proteins | sample eDN5th30CKraftMG_FD_128524 | JGI IMG/M metagenome (GOLD analysis project Ga0182735, IMG submission 128524) | Enriched Miracle-Growth compost microbial communities from Emeryville, California, USA - eDNA 5th pass 30_C Kraft MG (version 2) (version 2) ... | reverse complement strand
GCTCGAATGGCGGTGGCCTCACTTCCATTGCGGACTACCGCTTCGAGGCTGGGCCTCGCCATCACCGCAGTCTCCGCCGTCCGGCCGGAGGGCGGAAAATCGCTCCATTGGAGCGATTTAAGGGAAGGAGGCCATGAGGGCTATGCCCGAATGGCTAACCGCGAGGGAAACACCCCGGGGCGGCGCTTCGGCACGCCATGCTTCCCGTGCATGCCAGACCTTTAACGACAATCGGATCGTTCGCGTTGACTTAATAAGCGCGCTTATTATATGCGCACATATGAAATCTGAGACCCGAACCGTGCCCGAAACATCCGTCAAAACCCAGCTTGGCTATCTCGTTCACGAAGTTGCCCGCCTGTTGCGGCGCAATTTCGAGAATGAGGCGCGCGGGCATGGCATTACGCTGACGCAATGGCGGGCCCTGGCCCAGATCGCGCACAAGGACAGCCTCTCGCAAAGGGCCATCGCCGAACTCACCGATTCCGATCCGATGACGGTCAGCGGCGTGCTTGACCGGCTGGAAAAGCGCGGCCTCGTCGAACGCTTTCCCGATCCGGCCGATAGCCGCGCCAAACTCGCGCGCCTGACGGACGAAGGCAGGGCGCTCGTGGCCCGGGCCAAAGAAGTGGGCCTCAGCATGTATGAGCAGGCCTTGGCCGGCGTTTCTGCCGACGAGCAGGCCGTGGTCGAAACCATACTCGCGCGCATGCGCGACAATCTCTCCGGCCGGGTGGCCGACAGCAAGGAACAAGAAAAATGAATGAACGTGTCAAGACTCCCGCCCCCGGCGAAGCCGAGCCCGTAACGATGCCCGCAGCGGAAGCAGCCAGGGAAACCGCGGCCCCGGCGCCCGTCAAGAAGCGTTCGGGCCGGCGCATGGCGCTGATGGTTTCCGTGCCCCTGCTCCTCGCGGCGGGCGGCGCCTATTACTTCCTCACCGGCGGGCGCTATATCGAAACCGACAACGCCTATGTGCAGCAGGCCAAGGTGGCGCTTTCGGCCGATGTGGCCGGCCGCATCGCCTCGGTGTCCGTGCATGAGAACCAGAGCGTGAGCAAGGGCGAGGTGCTGTTCACCATCGATGCCGAACCCTATCGCATCGCGCTGAGCCAGGCCGACGCGGCGCTCGCCAGCGCCCGCGCCAATGTCGAGCAATTGCGCGTCGGCTATGCCAGCGCCAAGGCCAAGCTCGATGCCGCCCTCGCCACGCTCGATATCCGCAAGCGCGAGATGGAGCGCAAGGACAGCCTTCTCAATCAGGGGCTCGCGGCGGAAGCCTCGCTCGACGATGTGCGCATCGCCTATCAATCGGCCCAGTCGACCGTCGACCTCGCCCGCCAGGAACTGGCGAGCGCGGAAGCGGCGCTCGACGGCAATCCGCAGATCCGTGTCGATGATCATCCGGCCGTGCGCGCCGCCCTTGCAACCAAGGAACAGGCCGAGCGCAATCTTGCCAGCACCACCGTTGCGGCCCCGGCCGACGGCATTGTCAGCCAGGTCGCCAATCTCAATGTCGGCCAGTTCATCGCCATCGGCACCACCATTGCGAGCCTCGTCGAAACCGAGCAAACCTGGGTACAGGCCAATTTCAAGGAAACCCAGGTCGCCGGGCTCAGCGCCGGCATGCCGGCGGAAATCGCCGTCGACGCCTTCCCCGGCGGCAAGCTCCATGGCGAAGTCGAAAGCATCGGGGCGGCGACCGGCGCGGAATTCGCGCTGATCCCGGCCCAGAACGCCACCGGTAACTGGGTCAAGGTCGTCCAGCGCATTCCCGTGCGCATCAAGGTCGAGGATGATGTCGCTTCGCTCCGCTCCGGCATGAGTGCCGTGGTCAGCGTCGACACCAAGCCCGAGGGCGTGGAGGCCAACTGAAATGGCCGAAGCCACTCTGACCCCGCCGGCCGTGCCGGTCGCCAATCGGGGCCTGCTCACCGCCGGCATCATGCTCGCGACGGTGATGCAGGTGCTCGACACCACCATCGCCAATGTCGCCCTCCCGCATATGCGCGCCAGCCTCGGCGCCTCGCAGGATGAGATCAACTGGGTGCTGACGTCCTATATCGTGGCGTCGGCCATCGCGACGCCGCTCACCGGCTGGTTCGCCGACCGGCTCGGGCGCAAGACGCTGCTGATCGGCGCCGTGGCCGGCTTCACCATTGCCTCGCTTTTGTGCGGCCTCGCCCAGAGCCTGCCGCAAATGGTGGTGTTCCGCGTCCTTCAGGGCATTTGCGGCGCCGTCCTCGTGCCGCTGGCGCAATCGATCCTGCTCGACATCAATCCGCGCGAGAAGATCGGCCAGGCCATGGCCATTTTCGGCGCCGGCATCATGGTCGGCCCCATTATCGGGCCGACGCTGGGCGGCTGGCTCACCGAAAGCTTCAACTGGCGCTCGGTGTTCCTCGTCAACCTACCGATCGGCGCGCTGGCCTTTCTGGTGCTGTTCATCACCATGCCCAGGAACATCGTCAAGCTCCGGCCCTTCGACTTCTTCGGCTTCGCCATGCTGGCGCTGTCGGTGGCCTCGATGCAGCTCATGCTCGACCGCGGCCAGCAGGTTGAATGGTTCCAGTCGATCGAGATCTGGCTCTATCTCGGCCTCGCCATTTCGGGCATGTGGGTATTCATCGTCCACTGCCTGACGGCCGAGAACCCGTTCATCGACCTCGCCATGTTCAAGGACCGGAATTTCAGCACCGGCACCGTGTTCATCTTCCTCATCGGCATCACCACCTTCTCGGGGCTGGCGCTGTTGCCGCCGCTGCTGCAGACTCTCATGGGCTATCCGGTGATCGAAACCGGCATGGTCATGGCGCCGCGCGGCGTCGGCACCATGCTCTCGATGATCCTTGTCGGCCGGCTGGTGGCGATCCTCGATCCGCGCGTTCTGGTGCTGACCGGCATCGGCGTGTCGGCCGTCTCGCTGTGGATGATGACGGGCTTCGACATCTCCATGGGCCAGGGCCCGATCATCTGGAGCGGCGTATTGCAGGGGCTCGGTCTTGGCCTCATCTTCGTGCCGCTGTCGACGCTGGCTTTCGCCACCACCAAGCCGCATCACCGGGTCGATGCCACCAGCATCTTCAGCCTGTCGCGCAATGTCGGCTCGGGCGTCGGCATTTCGCTGGTGACGGCGGTGCTGGCGCAGATGCAGGTGGTCAACCACGCCGAACTCGCCGAACGCGTGACGCTCAACTCGCCCGCCATCCGTGAATTGCCGGGCATCACCGATGGCGGCTCGATCCTCGGGCAGATCGAGGGGCTGGTGTCGCAGCAATCGGCGATGCTGGCCTATCTCGACGATTTCTGGCTGATGATGATCGTCACGCTCGTCTCCGTGCCCATCGTCTTCCTGCTGCGCCGGCCGAACGCGCAGGCAAAGGTCGATCCGGCCCACGCCATGGCCGAATAGGCTTTACAAATCGGTGACGCGGACTTGCTATCGGTGCCGCCTTCCAAGGAGGTGGCACCGATGTCGCAGGATGTGGTCGACCTGATCAAGGCAATGCTGGCGATCTTCTTCGTCTTTGCGCTGGCAACGCTCACCATGCTCTACATTCTCGTCGGCTACCGCCTGTTCGGCGGCAACCTGCCGGTGATCGGCGACCTGCCCGGCTATCAGGCCGGCGCCGCCGTGCCGCTCTTCACCGATACGCGCATGCTGATTCTGCTCGGCGCCACCCTCGTCATGGCGAGCGGCATCGCCCTCGTCTTCACCAGCGCCACCGTCGATATGGCCATCCTGATCTTCGCCAAGGCGATGACGCTCATCACCACCGCCATGTTCGCAGTGATCGGCGGCCAATGGGCCTATCTGCGGCTCAGCGCCAACACCGATCTCGCCCTGCCCGGCATCAACCGCCTCGGCATCGCGCTGATCGTCTTCTTCCTCATGGCCTCGATCCTCCGCCTCGCCACCTTCCGCGCCTGGGGCATCGGCCGCTTCCTCGCCGCCATCGCGATGGTGCTTCTGGCGCCGATCCTGCTGGTGTCGCTCTGAGGGAACCTGCCTCTTCCTTGGCTCCCTGTAACCCTCATTGCTACCAGTAGCCCTCGTGGTTCGAGGGTCGCTACGCTCCCGCCTCACCATGAGGGCTACTGGTAGCAATGAGGGCTATTGATTTGGCCTAAGCAGCCAGCGTCACCACGATAGCCCCGCGCTTGGTCGCAACCACCGTATGCTCATACTGCACGCAGGGCGCCGGCGGTTCACTCACCAGCGTCCATTCGTCGTCAAAGCTCTTCTGCTCCGCCGAACGCCCACCCAGCGACAGGAACGGCTCCACCGTGAACACCAGTCCGTCGGCAATGCGGCGGCGTTCCGAACGATCCGGCCAGGTCGGGATTTCGCCCGGCTCGTCATGGAGGCTATCACCGACGCCGTGGCTCGCAAGATTGCTGATCAGCGTGTAGCCGCGTTGCCTCGCAAACTTGCCGATGGCAGTGCCGATATCGGCCAGTGGCGCGCCGGATTTGATGGCGCGGATGCCGGCCCACATCGCCTTCTTGCCGTCGCGGCAAAGCGCTTCGAGCTGGCCATTGCCCGGCGGCACGATGAAGGAGGCGCCGGTATCGGCGAAGACGCCGTTCTTTTCCGCCGACACGTCGATATTGACGAGGTCGCCCGCGGCGATCACCCGCCCGCCCGGAATGCCGTGGGCGATCTCTTCATTGACCGAGATGCAGGTGGCGCCGGGAAATTCATAGGTGATTTCCGGCGCCGAGCGCGCTCCATGGCTTTCGAGGATTTTGCGGCCGATATCGTCGAGTTCGGCCGTGGTGATGCCGGGCCGCAAAGCCGCCGCCATGGCGTCGCGCGCCACGGCACAGATACGGCCAATGGCCTGAAGCTGTTCGAGCTGTTCGTCGGTCGTGATGGTCACCGGATCAGGCCTTGTGCTTGAGATAGTAGTTCAGCAGCCCCATGGTCGAGCTGTCATGATCCGCCCCCGGCTTGCCCTCGACCATGGGCAGCAATGCCTTGGCGAGCTGCTTGCCGAGTTCGACGCCCCATTGGTCATAGGAGTTGACGTTCCAGACCACGCCCTGAACGAACACCTTGTGCTCATAAAGCGCAATGAGCGAGCCGAGGATTTCCGGCGTGAGCTTGGGGTAGAAGATCGTGTTGGACGGGCGGTTGCCGGGGAAGACCTTGTGCGGGGTCAGTTCCCTGATCCGCTCCTTGTCCATGCCCTGCGCCTTGAGCTCGGCGACGACCTCATTCTCGCTCTTGCCGAGCATCAGCGCTTCCGATTGCGCCAGCACATTGGCGACGAGCTTGTCGTGATGCGGCGGCAGGCTCTCATGCGGCTGGGCGGCGATGAGGAAATCGGCCGGGATGACATCGGTGCCCTGATGGATGAGCTGATAGAAGGCATGCTGCCCATTGGTGCCCGGCTCGCCCCAGACGATGGGCCCGGTCGACCAGGAGACATTCTTGCCGGAAAGCGTCACCGACTTGCCGTTCGATTCCATGTCCTGCTGCTGCAGATACGCCGTGAAGCGCGACAGGCGCTGGTCATAGGGCAAGACGGCATGGGTCGCAAAACCCCAGACATTGCGGTACCAGACGCCGAGCAGCGCCATGATCACCGGCAGGTTCTTTTCGAGCGGCGCCGACAGGAAATGCTGGTCCATCGCATCGGCGCCCTTGAGGAGCGCGGCGAAATTGTCATAGCCGAGCGCCAGCGCCACCGGCAGGCCGATGGCCGACCAGACCGAATAGCGGCCGCCGACCCAGTCCCAGAAACCGAAAATGCGGTCTTCGCGAATGCCGAAGGCCTTGCAGCCCTCGATATTGGTCGAGACGGCCGCGAAATGATCGTTGACCGCCCCTTCGCCCAGTGCATCGGCGATCCATTTGCGGGCGGTCGCCGCATTGGTCATGGTTTCGTCGGTGGTGAAGGTCTTCGAGGCGATGACGAACAGGGTCCGCTTCGGATCGAGCCGCTTCAGCGTGTCGTGGATATGAGCGCCGTCGACATTGGAGACATAATGGGCACGCAGATCGGCGCGGCCATAGGGCTCGAGGGCGAGCGTCACCATGGCCGGGCCGAGATCGGAGCCGCCAATGCCGATATTGACGATATCGGTGAAAGCATCGCCACCATTGCCGGCAATGGCGCCGCTGCGGACATCGTTGGAGAAATGCTCGATGCGCGACAGCACGTCGCGCACATCCGGCATGACGTCGCGGCCATCGACCGGCACCGGCCGGTCGCCCTGATAGCGCAGCGCCATATGCATCACCGCGCGGTCCTCGGTGATGTTGATATGCTCGCCTTCGCACATGGCGGTACGGCGCTCCTCGACCCCGACGCTACGGGCGAAATCGAAGAGCGCGGCCATGGCGTCCTCGTCGATCCGGTTCTTGGAATAATCGAGCAGGATATCGCCGGCCGTCGCCGAATAGCGCTGGAAGCGATTGGGGTCGACGGCGAACTGCACGCGCATCGGCTGGTCTTCCAGCCGCTGACGGTGCTCTTCGAGATCGGCGAAGACGGCCTTGCGTCCGGATTTAGCCATGGGAAAGACCTCTTTCGAAATGAATTACAGCGCCGGGATGTCGCCGGCGGCCCATGCCGCGCGGGTCTCGGCCGCGAAATCGTCAAAGCGGGCGCCCTCGATGGCGGCGCGGGCCCCCTGAACCAGTTCCTGATAATAGGCCAGATTGATCTGGGAGAGGATCATGGCCCCCAGAATCTCCTCGGTCCTGACGAGGTGATGCAGGTAAGCACGCGAAAAACGGCGGCAATTTGGATTGGGCGATGCCTCGTCGATGGGGCGGTGATCGTCCTTATGCCGGGCGTTCTTCAGATTGATGACGCCGAAGCGGGTATAGACATGGCCATGCCGGCCGGCGCGGGTGGGATGGACGCAATCGAACATGTCGATGCCACGACCGATGGCGCCCAGGATGTCGTCGGGCTTGCCGACACCCATGAGATAGCGCGGGCGATCGGTGGGCAATTCCGGGGTGATGTCCTCGATGACGCGGAACATGACCTCCTGCGGCTCGCCGACCGCAAGGCCGCCCACGGCATAGCCATCGAAGCCGATGGATTTGAGCCCGGCGGCGGAGCGGGCGCGCAGGCCTGCGTCGTCGCCACCCTGCACGATGCCGAACAGGGCGCGGTTGGGCTGGTCGCCGAAAGCCGTCTTCGAGCGGTCGGCCCAGCGCAGCGACAGCTCCATGGCGCGCTCCATCTCCTTGTGGGGAGCGGGCAGCGCCAGGCATTCGTCGAACTGCATGATGATGTCGCTGTCGAGCAGCGTCTGGATTTCCATCGAGCGCTCGGGCGTCAGCTCGTGCGAGGAGCCGTCGATATGCGATTTGAAGGTGACGCCGCGCTCGGTGAGCTTTCTGAGCTTTGCCAGCGACATGACCTGAAAGCCGCCGCTATCGGTCAGGATCGGGCGCTCCCAATCCATGAAGACATGCAGCCCTCCAAGCGCCGCGACACGCTCGGCGCCCGGCCGCAGCATCAGGTGATAGGTATTGCCGAGGAGGATATCGGCGCCTGTCTCGCGCACCTGTTCCGGATACATGGCCTTGACCGTGCCGGCCGTGCCGACGGGCATGAAGGCCGGGGTCTGGATGTCGCCGCGCGGCGTATCGATACGGCCGCGCCGGGCCATGCCGTCGGTGGCGGAAAGGGTGAAGGAGACGTTTTTCATGATGCGCTTGTAACGGCTGGGATGGAAGGAAGAAAGGGCCTGCCTCTTTGGCGGTTCGGGGTTTGCGGAAGAACCCCTCACCCTGCTTTTTCGCTGAACGCGAAAAAGCTGTCCCTCTCCCACAAGGGGCGAGGGTTTACGACTGAGAGCTCTCGGCTCCATCCCTTCTCCCCTCGTGGGAGAAGGTGCCCGAAGGGCGGATGAGGGGGCCTATCCGTCCTCGTCCGGATGCTTCGCCCGCACCAGTAACGAGGAATCCCCATACGAGTAAAACCGATAGTGATCCGCTATCGCGTGCTCATAGGCCTTGCGCATCACCTCCATCCCCGAAAAGGCGCTGACCAGCATGAACAGCGTCGATTTGGGCAGATGGAAATTGGTCATCAGCATGTCGACGGTGCGGAAGCGGAAGCCGGGGGTGATGAAGATGTCGGTATCGCCGACAAAGGGCTGCAATTCGCCGCTGGCGCGGGAGGCGGTTTCGAGGAGGCGCAGGCTCGTCGTCCCCACGGCCACGACGCGGCCGCCAGCCGCCTTCGCCTTGAGAATACGCGCAACCGTCTCGGCTTCGATCACACCCCATTCGGAATGCATGACATGGTCGTCGGTGTCGTCGACCTTCATCGGCAGGAAGGTCCCTGCCCCGACATGCAGCGTCACGCGCTCGATGAGGACGCCGTTTTCGGTGAGCTTGGCCAGCAGGTCCTCGGTGAAATGGAGGCCCGCCGTGGGCGCGGCGACCGCGCCGTCATGAGCGGCATAGACGGTCTGATAATCGGTCTTGTCGCGCTCCTCGACCGCGCGTTGCGCCCCGATATAGGGCGGCAGCGGCATGGCGCCGTGCGACTTGATGGCCTCATCGAGCTCGGCACCGCCGAGATCGAATTCGAGCGTCACCTCGCCGGTATCGCCCTTGCCCGCGACCCGCGCCAAGAGCTTCGTGCCCTCGCCATTGCCGAGTTCGAGCCGGTCGAGCACGGCGAGGCGCTTGGCCGGGCGGGCAAAGGCACGCCAGGTATGGGCATCGACCCGCTTGTGGAGATTGAACGAAACACTTGACCGATTGCCCTCGCGGATACGCATGCCGCGCAATTCGGCCGGCAGCACGCGGGTATCGTTGACGACGAGGACGTCGCCGGGCTTGAGCAGCCATAAAAGATCGGGAATGTGCCGGTCGGCCATGCCATGGACGGGATCGACGACGAGCAGGCGCGCGCTGTCGCGCGGCTCGGCGGGATGAAGGGCAATCCGGTCGTTGGGCAGGTCGAAATCGAAATCGGTAACGCGCATGGAGGCTGCCCTAGCATGGGGCGCAGAGGCATGGAACGGCTAAAGCACGCGGATCATCACCGCGCCGATGACCAGCAGAACCGCGCCGGCCACGCGCCCCAGCGTGATTTCGCGCACCGCCATGCCGAGAAAGCCCACCCGGTCGAGCACGATGCCGGCAAGAAGCTGGCCGGTGACGGCAAGCGCCATGACGGCGGCAGCACCGATCATGGGCGTGAGAACCACGGCCGAAAAGACATAGACGGCCCCGAGAGCACCACCGGCGACGAAGAGCCAGGGCGCGGGCGCCGCGAAATCAAGCGACACGCCCTGAAGCCGCGAAAACACCAGCGTCAGTAGCCAGAGGATGACGGCGCCGGCAAGGAAAGACGTGGCCGCCGCGGCGATGGGCACGCCCAGTCCCTTGCCGAGCTGGACATTGATCGGTGCCTGCGTTGCGATGCAGGCACCGGCAATCACGCCGAAGAGCGCCCAGAGTATCGTATCCATTCTGAGCACGCTCCGATGTCCTGTCAGGCGGCGATGTCGGCCGCGACCTTCACCGACAGCATCTTGTCGGGATCGCGCACGGGCTCGCCGCGCTTGATCTGGTCGACATTTTCCATGCCTTCGATAACCTTGCCCCAGACCGTGTACTGGCGGTTGAGGAAGGGCGCATCCTCGAAGCAGATGAAGAACTGCGAATTGGCGCTGTCCGGGTTCTGGGCGCGGGCCATGGAGGCCGTGCCGCGCACATGCGGCTCATTGTTGAATTCCTGCTTCAGGTCGGGGTACTGCGAACCGCCGGTGCCGATGCCATGGGGGCAGCCGGTCTGCGCCATGAAGCCGTCGATGACGCGGTGGAAGACGATACCGTCGTAAAAGCCCTCGCGCGCCAGCTTCTTGATATGGGCGACGTGGTTGGGGGCGAGGTCGGGCCGCATGGCGATGACGACCTTGCCCTTGGTGGTTTCGATAACGAGGGTGTTTTCGGGATCGGCGTATTCAGCCATTGGGAGGACTTTCGCTGTTTCGAGAAAAATCAGGATCGCCCGCATTTAGGTGCTGGGCGACCCGATGGCAATGCGCCTCGGCGCTCAGTCGCGATATTCGATCTTGGCCGAGACGATCGCGTCGGGGTCTTCGACCTGGCCATTGGCCGATTCCGGGCCCTTCTTCAGAGCATCGACGGCTTCCATGCCGGAAACGACCTTGCCAAAAATGGTATATTGACCATCGAGGAAGCTGGCATCGGCATAGGTGATGAAGAACTGCGAGTTGAACGAATTCGGGTCCTGCGAGCGGGCCGCGCCGACGACGCCGCGCTGGAAGCTCTCGGAATTGAACTCGGCCTTGACGTCCGGCAGGTCCGAACCGCCCATGCCGGTGCCGGTCGGATCGCCGGTCTGCGCCATGAAACCGTCGATCACGCGGTGAAAGACGATGCCGTCATAAAAGCCGTCATTGGTGAGCGTGACGATGCGCTCGACATGCTGGGGGGCGATCTCGGGCAAAAGCTCGATATCGACGTCGCCGGCCGGCAGCGTCAGGATCAGATGCGGCGTGCCGGCAGGGGTTTCCTGTGCCCAGGCGGGGGCGGCGAAAAGCGTGGCGGCAGCAATGGCGAAGGCGCCGAACAGGCGACGGGACGGTGCGAAGACGTTCATGTGTTGTGCAAAGCCTTGAGAACGATCGGAGGGACGAAAGCGGAAATATCGCCGCCCATTTCGGCTATCTGGCGCACCAATGTGGCCGAGATGTGCCTGACGGGCGGGCTCGAGGGCAGGAAGACGGTCTGCAGATCCGGCGCCATCTGGGCATTCATGCCCACCATCTGCATTTCGTAATTATAATCGGTGGTGTCGCGCAACCCGCGGATGACGAGCCTGGCGCCATGCTCGCGGGCGGCATTGACCATGAGGCCGGTGAACTCGACGACCTTGAATTCGGTATCGGTGCGCTTGCCGACCGGCGCCAATACCTGTTCGAGCAGTACCAGACGATCCTCATGGGCAAAGAGCGGCGTCTTGGTGGCATGTTTGCCGACGGCCACGACGAGCGTGTCGACCAGCTTGCAGGCCCGCTCGATCACGTCGAGATGCCCATTGGTGACCGGATCGAAGGAGCCGGGATAGAACCCAACCAACCTGCTCATTTAGTCCTCCCGGTGGATTTGGCGGGTTGTGTCACGCGCATTGGCTTTAGGCAAGTGCGGTCGCGGCTTGCGCCACTGCAACAAGAGGGTCACGAGGGCGAGCGCCAGAAGGACCGCGCCGCCTGAAAGGAACGCCGCGCCAGTACCATAGTGAGAAGCGATAAAGCTGCCGATGAAGGGCGCGGAAAGCATCATCGCCATCGTGACCGCCTCACCAGCCGCAAAGACCCGGCCGATGCGATCGGGCGGCGTTTCCTGCTGAACGATGGTGCGATAGGGCACCAGCATGAATGCAGTCGAGCCGCCCATCAGTGCCATGGCGAGGAAGAAGATCGGAGCGGGCATGGCAGCGCCAGCAAGCGATGTGACGGCCACCAGAACGGTGATGATTCCGGCAATAACAGCCGAAGCGATCATGCTGGCCATGGGATGAAGGGTGGCGAAGCGGCCGGCCGCCAGCGCGCCGACGAGTCCACCACCGCCCGAGGCGGCGATGGCGAAGCCAAAGGCGGTAGCGCCGAGGCCGAATTCGCTTGTGATGAGGGCGATCAACGCATCGTAGAGGAAGATGCCGAAATAGGCGACTGCAGAGAAGATCAGCGCGGTCAGCAATAACCGGTTGCGGCTGAACTCGGCAGCACCTGCGGTCAGCTCGGTGCGGATATTGGCGTTTTCGCGAATCGGGCGCGGCGGCAGGGCAATACCCCAGAGTGTAACGGCGGCAAGAAGCGACAATCCGGCATTGATTCCGAAGACCGTTTGGGCCGGCAGAAACGCAAGCAGCACCCCGCCCAAAGCCGGGCCGGCGATTTTGGAGGTCTGGCTGATCGCCTGATGGAGGCCATTGGCGCTCCCCAGGAGTTCGGGTGGGGTCGAAGCCTGGATGGCGCCCTGGCGCGCCGGCGTGAAAGCGGAATCAATAGCGCCCCGCAGAAAGACGATGATGAGGACGGCGACGGTCTGATCGGCAAAGACCAATGCCAGAGTGGTCAATGCCCGTCCAAGATTGGCGAGAACCAGAACGCGAGCCAATGGCGTGCGATCGACCAGGACGGCAAGAAACGGACCGATGACGACATAAGGGGCGGTCAGCGACAGGGCGAAGAAGGCCAGCGCCAATGGCCCCTCGTCCCAGGTAAAGACGAGCAGCGCAACGATGGCGGCATAATCGAGCCAATCGGCGAAATCGGCTGGAATGCTTGCCAGCGCCAGCCGGCGCGGCACAGCGAGCGTTAGCAGCCTGCCATAGCCATTCATGCCCGCTTCTGCAGCGCCAGCCATATCCCGCCCATGATCAGGATCAGGCCGGAAGCACGGCTCACCAGCCTCACCCGTGCCGCTGTCAGCACCTGGCGGGCACGGCCGGCAAGGACGGCGTAGATGATATCCGTCGATGTCGCCACCGCCATCACGATAAGGCCGAGAAGCATGATCTGGCCGAAGGCGGGCCGTTCGAGATCGATGAATTGCGGCAGAAAGGCCCCGAGAAACAGCAGCGATTTGGGGTTGGACCAGTTGACGAGCGCGCCTTGCCGAACATAGCGCAGCGGAGACAGGGCCGGTGCCTTGCCATCGAGGGCCAGGTCCCCGCGGCTGGTGAACATCTTCCAGCCGATCCAGATCAGATAGGCAGCGCCCACCAGCTTGATGAAGACGAAGGCTTCGGAAACCACCGTCATCACGGCCTCAAGCCCGAGCGCCACCACGAAGACCATGCTCAGCATGCTGATCTCGGTTCCGAGGATGGTGAGCAGACCCGCCCGGGTGCCGCCGGCAAGCGCATTGGCGACGACGACGGACACCGACGGGCCTGGCACGATGGAAAACAGAAAGCACGCCGCGATATAGGGCAGCACTATGGTTGGATCGATCATGATGAGCCTCCTTTCGGGAGGAAGCCACCATATGCCGGGAATCGCAAGGGGCGCCGAAGCGCCCCTTTCTTATTCTTCATCGTTGCCGGTTTCTTCCGGCGCGTCCTCCGGCCCGTTGCCGTTCTCGTCGTCCTCGGGCTCGCTGATCCGCTCGACCGAGACCACTTTTTCGTCGGTGGCGGTGTTGAAGATGCGGACGCCCTTGGAGGCGCGGCTAGCAAAGCGGATGCCTTCGACGGGGACGCGGATGAGCTGGCCACCATCGGAAACGAGCATGAGCTGATCGGCCATTTCGACCGGGAAGGCGGCGATGAGATTGCCGATTTCCTTGAGCTTGGTCTGGTCGGTGGCCTTGATGCCCTTGCCGCCGCGATTGGAGATGCGGAACTCATAGGCCGAGGAGATCTTGCCGAAGCCCTTCTCGTTGACCGTCAGCACGAATTCTTCGGCCGCGCCCATTTCGGCGTAGCGGTCGACGCCCAGCGAGGCATCGGCGCTAATGGCCTCGGCCTCTTCATCGGTGTCGATCTCGGCAGGTTCGGCTTCTTCGGAACCTGCGGCGCGGCGCATGGCGCTCGACTGCTTGAGATAGGCCGTGCGTTCATCCGGCGTCGCATCGACATGCCGGAGGATCGACATGGAGATGACCTCGTCACCCTCGGCCAGCGAAATGCCGCGCACGCCGGTCGAGGTGCCGGTGGAGCCGGCCGAGCCGAAGACGCGGATATCGGTGGTCTCGAAGCGCACGGCCTGGCCGCGGGCCGAAGTCAGCAGCACGTCCATGCTGGCGCCGGAAAGCTCGACGCCGATGATGTGCTGGGCCTCGTTGTCGAACTCCATGACGCGCTTGCCGAGCGTGGTGCGCGGCACGCAGTCGCTGAGCTTGTTGCGGCGGATGGAGCCGGTATTGGTGGCGAACATCACGTCGAGATCGCTCCACTCGGTCTCATCCTGCGGCAGCGGCATGATCGAGGTGATGCGCTCGCCCGGATCGAGCGGCAACAGGTTGATGATGGCCTTGCCGCGCGATTGCGGCTCGGCCACCGGCAGGCGCCAGACGCGCATCTTGTAGACCTGGCCAAGCGAGGAGAAGAACAGCACCGTCTGGTGGGTATTGGCGACGAAGAGCCGGGTGACGAAATCCTCGTCGCGCGTCGACATGCCCGAGCGACCCTTGCCGCCACGGCGCTGGGCGCGATAGGCGGAGAGCGGCACGCGCTTGATATAGCCGCCATGGGTGACGGTGACGACCATATCCTCGCGGGTGATAAGGTCTTCGTCCTCCATGTCGCCGGCGCTGTCGCTGATCTCGGTCTTGCGCGGGGTGGCGAACTGCTCGCGGATTTCCAGCAATTCCGTGCGCACGATCTCGATGACGCGCTGACGCGACCGCAGGATATCGAGATAGTCCTCGATCTCGCGCGCGAGGCTGTTGAGTTCGTCGCTGATCTCATCGCGGCCAAGCGCGGTCAAGCGGGCGAGACGCAGTTCGAGAATGGCGCGGGCCTGTTCCTCGGAGAGATTGAACGTGCCGTCGTCATTGATGCGGTGGCGCGGATCGTCGATGAGGGCAATCAGCGGCGCCACATCGGCGGCCGGCCAGCGGCGGGTCATCAATTGCTCGCGGGCCGATGCCGGATCGGGCGCGGTGCGGATAAGGGTGATGACCTCATCGATATTGGCGACGGCCACAGCGAGGCCGACGCGGATATGGGCGCTGTCGCGGGCCTTGTTGAGCAGGAACCGCGCCCGGCGCGTCACCACTTCCTCGCGGAAGGCGATGAAGGCGGTGAGAATCTTCTGGAGATTCATCAGCTCCGGCTTGCCGCCATTGAGCGCGACGAAATTGCAGCCGAAGGAGGATTGCAGCGGCGTGAAGCGGTAAAGCTGGTTGAGAACCACATCGGGCACGGCATCGCGCTTGATCTCGACGACGACGCGCATGCCGGAGCGGTCGGATTCGTCGCGGATATCGGCTATGCCTTCGATGCGCTTCTCGCGCACGAGTTCGGCGATCTTCTCGATCATCACCGCCTTGTTCACCTGATAGGGAATCTCGGTGATGATGAGCGCCTCGCGCTCGCGGCGCACTTCTTCGACGGCAACGCGGCCGCGCATCAGCACGGAGCCCCTGCCCGTCTCATAGGCCGAGCGGATGCCGGCGCGCCCGAGAATGATGCCGGCGGTGGGGAAATCCGGGCCGGGCATGACGGTCAGCAATTCGTCGACCGTGGCGTGGGGATTGTCGAGCACCATCAGGGTGGCGTCGATCACCTCGCCGAGATTGTGGGTCGGCACATTGGTGGCCATGCCCACGGCGATGCCGCCGCCGCCATTGACCAGCAAGTTCGGGAAGCGCGCCGGCAGCACCACGGGCTCTTTTTCGGAGCCGTCATAGTTCTCCCGGAAATCGACCGTGTCCTTGTCGAGGTCTTCGAGCAGATTGCCGGTGATCTTCTCCATGCGCACTTCGGTATAGCGCATGGCCGCCGGCATATCGCCGTCGACGGAACCGAAATTGCCCTGGCCATCGATCAGGGTGACGCCCATGGAGAAATCCTGGGCCATGCGCACCAGCGACATGTAGACAGCGGCATCGCCATGCGGATGGTACTTACCGATAACGTCGCCGACGACGCGCGCCGACTTGCGATAGGGCTTGTTCCACTCATAGCCGTTCTCGCTCATCGAGAACAGGATGCGCCGATGCACCGGCTTCAACCCATCGCGCACATCGGGAAGCGCGCGGCTCACGATCACGCTCATGGCGTAATCGAGATAGGATTTGCGCATCTCGTCGGTGATCGAAATGGGATCGATGTCGGAAGGCGGCTGTGCGCCTTCCACGTCTTCTGGCTTATCTGTCACGGACTGATTCTTATCTGGCCAAAACCAAGAGTTCTAGATAGGCGATTCCGCTGCAAAGTACCAGTTTTGGCGGTCTCGGGGAGGGTTATGCCCAGCTTATCGCGCTGTTGCGGCGCCATTCGGCAATGCTGGACGGCTTTCCGGCGAGGCCCTAAGAAATCCGGCGAAATCCATAAGTCTCCGGCGGAGTCGATTCGGCGTCATGCTGTCCGTTTTCAAACGTCTTCTGGCGCATGTGACGCATGAGCGCTCCATCGGCTTCGGGCTCGAAGCCATGGGGCTGGTGACACTACGCCACCCCAGGACCATCGCCGCCGCCGTTCTTGCTCTCACCCTTTTCTGCCTCTGGCCGATCCCGCGCATCCATGTGGATGGCGATTTGCTGCGCATCTTTGCCCAGTCGGGACAGGAATATGACGCCTATGAGCGGCTGTCGGAGACCTTCGGCACGTTCGAGAACGATATCTATGTGCTGGTCAATTCGCCGAGGCTGACCGATCCTTCGGTAATCGAGGAGGTGCGCAACCTCGCCTTCGACCTCGAACTCAACGACTATGTGATGGGCACCATGTCGCCCTTCACCATGCGCACGCCCGATCCGCGCGGCGGCTCGGTGCCGGCGGTGCCAGAAGGCATGCAGGATTTCGCCGAGGTGGCGCTGGCCCTCTCGAACCTGCAGCAGAACGACCCGATGATGCGCAATCTCATCACCCCTGACCTGACGGGCGTGGTGCTGATCGTCTTTCCCGATCAGGCGATGGTGCGTGAAAACGGCCTCGAGGCGATGATTGCGAGCCTCGAAGGCGAGCTCGGCTTTTATGCCGGGCCGGATCTTTCCATCGAGGTGACGGGGCCGCCGATCTGGACTTCGGAAATGGTCAGCGCCGCCGTCCACGACCAGATCAAGTTCACCGCCTGGGGCTTCGGGCTCGGCGTCCTGGTGGCCTTTGCGGTCCTGCGCTCATTTACCGGCGCCCTGATCGTCGCCGCCATGCCGGCATTGGCGGTGATGTGGACCATGGGCGCGGTGCTGTGGGTATTCGGCTCGTTCTCCTTTCTCACCATCATCGTCACGACGCTGGTGCTGGTGATCTCCTTTGCCGAGGCCATGTTCTTCGTCTTCAACTGGCTGGCCTATTGGCGCGACGGCATGGCGCCGAACAGAGCGGTGGACGCAACGGTCAAACTCGTCGGGCCGGCAAGCGCTCTCACCATGCTGACGACGCTGGTCAGCTTCGCCTCGCTCGGGCTGACGTCGGGGCGTGGCATCCACGAGTTTTCCATTGCCGGCGCATTGGGTTCGCTGCTGCTCTTCGTATGCCTGATGACCTTTCTGCCGCTCTTGTTGAAGACGGCGGCGCGGCTGGGCTTCCGGCCGCCAAAGCGTTCGAGCCTCGTGCTGACGGCGCCCCTGCCCTTCGCCTGGCTGGTGGCGAGCCGGTTCGGTCGCCCGCTCTCGATCGTCGCCATTATCGTTACCCTCCTCCTGCTCATTCCCTATGGGCTGATCCGGCCGCATTTCTCCTTCGAGGATTTCGTGCCGCGCGATTCAGCGGCGCTGCTGGCGGCGGAGAATATCGATGCCGGCGTCGGCGGCGTGGCGCCGCTCTATATCCGCGTGCCGCTGGCCGAGAACGATCCCAATATCGGCCCCGCCGACTTCGACACCATCAGCCGGGTGCATGCGATCCTCGAAACCCATATCGGGGAGAACAAGGTCATTTCGGCGGCGAGCATGAGCGCCTATCTCGATGCCGGCATGAACCGTGAAGAGGTGTTCGACGCCGTGGGGCCGTTCATGAAGCGGCGCTTCGTCACCGAGGACGGATCGCAGGCGCTGGTGACCGGCTTCATGCCCACCATCGTCGATTCCGACGATCTCAGAACCTTGGTCAGTGAGGTGACGGCAGAGCTTGAAGCCGCCGGCATAAGCGGTGCCGAAATCGGCGGTTTTCGCATTCTGACGACCTTCGCCACCGACCAGATCGTATCCGGCCTGCAACTCGATCTGACCATGAGCGTCCTCGTCAATCTGGCGCTGATCGGCTTCGCCTTCCAATCTTTCCGGGTGGCGCTGGCCTCGGCCATTCCCAATCTCTTCCCGGTGCTCGGCACCGAGGCCTGGCTCTATTTCACCGGCGCGGGGCTGCAATTGACGACGGTAATGGCGCTGACCATCGCCTTCGGCATCGCCGTCGACGACACGGTGCATTTCCTGTCGCATTATCTCCATGCCCGGCGCGAGGAAGGCCGCTCGCATATGGAGGCGGTCGAGCACACGCTGGGGCGCATTGGCGGAGCGATCGTTGCGACCACCATCATCCTGTGCGCCGGCATCGTCATCGTCATGACCTCGGATCAACCGCAGGTGGCGCTGTTCGGCGCGCTGTTCGTCTCGACGCTCGGCTTTGCGGTGATCGGCGATCTCTTCATCCTGCCGGCGCTGCTGACCGCAGGTGACAAGTTCTTTCACCCTTTGGAGCGCATAAAGGTGCGCACGGCCGATCACGATCGGGCCATAGCCGAAACCGCCGGGCAGTAGGCGCTTGCAGGCGCCCCGGCTTGCCGGATAATTGCCTGACATACGATTCCGCGCGGCCGGCATGGCCGCAGCTTTGGAGACCTTTGATGAGTTCTTTTCGCCCCCTGTCGCGTGCCGTCGCACTCGCCGGCCTGTTGCTGGCGACGGGCGCAGCCGCACCGGCCCATGCCGGCCCCTCGGAGGTGGCGCTGCTCAAATCCTATGTCGGGGAGTGGCGCGGGCGCGGCACGCTCACCGGCGCCGAAACCGAAAGCGTCGCCTGCCGGCTGACCCTTCGTGAAGGCAATGCCGGCAAGGTCAACTATTCCGGCCGCTGCACCATTGCCGGCTCGACGCTCTCGATCAACGGCACCATGGCCTATATCGACGCCGCGCGCCGCTTCGAGGCGGCCATGACCACCAATGCCGATTTCTCCGGGCTCGCCGTCGGCCAGAAGCGTGGCGACAGCCTGATTTTCAACCTGCACGAGCGTGAACGCGATCGCGACCAGGACGTGACCATCACCGCCCAGATCACGCTGCGTGATGGCTCCATCCATGTCGGTTTCAATGTCGTCTATGAACAGAGCGGCGAAGGCCTCTTTGCCGAGGTGGCGCTGGCGCAGTAAGCGCAGCCGCCATCACCGATACGTGAAACGGCTCCATTGGGGCCGATTTCTTTTTCACGGCTGCGCTTTTGCCTAACTGTCGCCAAGCCGGGTGATAGTCTTCCGACATTGCCTGGAACGACGGATTTTCATCATGACTGGATTGCACGCATTCGCAGTCGCCGGCTTTCTCGCCCTTTCGGCCACAGCAGGGCTGGCGGAAACGCTCACGCTCGATGGCGTGAGTTTCGACGTTCCGGAGGGCTGGGAAAGGCAGGATAGCCAGGTCGGGGTCCTGCTGATGCAGCAGTTTCCGAAGACGGAGGATGCGAGCATGGCGGCCGGGATGATCCAGATCGTGCCGGTCGGTAGAGGGCCGGACACGCTCGATGCCAATGTCGCCGACATGGTCGCGCTGGTGCCGGAATTTGTCGACGACGATCCGATGACCGATTCCGCCGGCACCACCGCTGCCGGCCACCGGATCAAGGTCCAATATCGCTGCTGCGAATATCGCGGCGATATCAGCATGGGCCAATCGGTTGCCGGCGTCGCCGCGCAGAACGGGCAGCTCCTGGCCTCGCTGGTATTCATGAATATCGCCAGCGATCATGAGGATACGGCCTCGGCCGATTTCGAGGCGCTGGTGCGCTCCATCCGCTTCGAGGGCGACAGCGTCAGCGGGCTGACCCCGGCGGAGGGCGATGGCGGGCTCGAAGGCGTGTTCACCCATCTCGATTTCGGGCTGATGCCCAATGTCTTTGGCGGGCTCGATTTCCAGTCCGACAATCAGATCGCCATGTTCGATCCCGGCGGGCTGTTCAGCACCACCATTCCGCCGGGCGGGCGCAGCGTCGCCGATTATTGCGCTGAAACGCCGCGGGATTGCGGCACCTATCGGCTCAAGGGCGGCGGCTGGTTCGGCGGCGCGGACGAGATCGAGATGCGCTCGGTCATCAATGATTACGGCGTCATCAAAACCGAGACGATGAGCTTTGCCCGCGAGGGAGAGAACCTCAAGATCGACGATGGCGATTATCGGCGCATGCCGCCCTTCGAAGACGGCACCCGCTTCAATGGCAGATGGACCTATGTCTGGGCCTCGAGCGGCATGACGGCGATGGGCTCGGGCGGCGTCGCGTCCCAGCAGACGCTCATCCTATCACCCGATGGCCGCTTCAGCCGTGACGGCTGGTCCGGCGGCATGAACAGCAACAGCCTTGGCGGCGTCACCGTGTCCTCCACCCGTCCCACCAATCAGGGCACCTATACCGTTTCCGGCTATACGCTGACGCTCACCAATGCCGATGGCACCACCGAAAAGCTCAGCATTTTCGAACCCGATATCGGCTCGGACGAATTGCTGGTCATCGACGGCAATAATTTCCTCAAGGACGAGGATAGCGGCGCAAAGAAAAAGGGCGGCTGACTGCCGCCCTCCAAATCCCCGAAGGGTCGCGCTTGTCCGAAGCGCGCTCAGAACGGGATGTCGTCATCCATGCCGCCGGGCTCGAAGGCCGGGGCATTGCTCGCCGGCCGCCGGGCACCGCCGGCATCGGGACGGCTGCCGCGGAAGCCGCCGCTATCGCCACCCGAAAAGCCGCTATTGCCGCCGCCGGCAAAGCCGCCTTCACCCTCGCCCCGGCTATCGAGCAGGGTCAGGTTGGAGTTGAAGCCCTGCAGCACGACTTCGGTGGAATATTTGTCCTGGCCGGACTGATCCTGCCATTTGCGGGTCTGGAGCTGGCCTTCGATATAGACCTTGCTACCCTTCCGGAGATAGCTCTCGGCGACGCGCACGAGACCTTCCGAGAAGATCACCACGCGATGCCACTCGGTCTTTTCGCGCTGCTCACCGGTATTACGGTCTTTCCAGCGTTCGGACGTGGCGACCGACAGATTAACCACCTTGCCGCCGCTCGGAAGATTGCGCACTTCCGGATCGGCACCGAGATTGCCGACCAGGATGACCTTGTTGACACTGCCCGCCATGGCGAACTCCTTGCTCAATTCAGGCGCCGGCCGGCGCCCCGTCTGTTCAGTCGGGCATTCTATCGCCGGAAGACGGCGATTGCGCGGTCTTTAATCCGCTTTGCACATGCATCTTGCCCATTCGTGATGTTCACTATATGTTCCATTTCGGATGAACGTCAAGACGCGATCCGGCCTGCTGACACAGACTGTCAGCAGGACTGGCTAGGAAAGCCGAAGCTGCTTGCCGGACGCTTGACCGAATCTGCGGTTGTTCTTTTTATGTTCCCGTCGTGACCATCTGCCCCTGCTGTTCAAGCGGGCGGGACACGATAGAATGAGCGGGCGCCGGGCAGACATGCAGGCGCGCTGCTTGTAGAGGGATCAGGGGACGCCTATTTTGAGGCTCACCGCCCCTCAATGCCGGAATGATTTTGCCTATGCGCTGGCCCGGCCAGCGCCGAGCCAGGACGAGAAATGACGCCCAAGCCCAGCCAGAACCGTGAGATCGTCGTGCGCGGCGCCCGCGAACACAATCTCAAGGGCGTCGACCTCAGGCTGCCCCGCGACAGCCTCATCGTGATGACCGGGCTTTCGGGCTCCGGCAAGTCGTCGCTGGCTTTCGACACCATCTATGCCGAAGGCCAGCGCCGCTATGTCGAGAGCCTGTCGGCCTATGCCCGCCAGTTCCTCGAAATGATGCAGAAGCCCGATGTGGAGCATATCGAGGGCCTGTCGCCGGCCATTTCGATCGAGCAGAAGACCACGTCGCGCAATCCGCGCTCGACCGTGGGCACGGTCACCGAAATCTACGATTATCTGCGCCTCTTATATGCGCGCGTCGGCATTCCCTATTCGCCCGCCACCGGCCTGCCGATCGAAAGCCAGACCGTCAGCCAGATGGTCGACCGCACGCTGGAGCTTCCGGAAGGCACCCGGCTTTACCTGCTCGCGCCGATCGCGCGGGGCCGCAAGGGCGAATACAAGAAGGAACTCGCCGATCTGATGCGCAAGGGCTTCCAGCGCGTCAAGATCGACGGGGAATATTACGAAGTCGAGGAGGCCCCTGCCCTCGACAAGAAATTCAAGCACGATATCGAAGTCGTGGTCGACCGCGTCGTGGTCTCCCCCGAAATCGCCGGGCGCCTCGCCGAAAGCTTCGAGACGGCGCTGAAGCTCGCCGACGGCATCGCCATCGTCGAATTTGCCGACGAGAAGAACGAAGACGGCTCCGCCCGCCAGATCACCTTTTCGGAAAAATTCGCCTGCCCGGTTTCCGGCTTCACCATTGCCGAGATCGAGCCCAGGCTGTTCTCGTTCAACAATCCCTTCGGCGCCTGTCCGGTCTGCGACGGCCTCGGCACCGAACAGAAGATCGATGCGGATCAGGTCGTGCCCGATCCGACGCTGTCGCTGCGCGATGGCGCCATCCTGCCCTGGAGCAAGACCAGCGCGCCCTATTATAAGCAGACGCTCGACGCCGTAGCGAAGCATTATGGCGCCTCGCTGGGCACGGCCTGGAACGAGCTGCCCTTCGAGGTGCAGCACGCCGTGCTCTATGGCACCGACAGGACGGCGATCAATTTCGTCTATGACGATGGCCTGAGGCAATACAAGACGACCAAGCCCTTCGAAGGCGTGATCGGCAATCTCGAGCGCCGCTATCGCGAGACCGAGAGCGCCGGCATGCGCGAAGAGATCGAGAAATATATGTCGGCCAAGCCCTGCCAGGCCTGTAACGGCTACCGGCTGAAGCCGGAGGCGCTGGCGGTCAAGATCGGCGGGCTCCATATCGGCCAGGTCACCGAAAAGTCGATCCGTGGCGCGCATGAATGGTTCGAATCCCTGCCCGCCATCTTCAATGACAACCAGAAGCTGATCGGCGAACGCATCCTCAAGGAAATCCGCGAGCGGCTGACCTTCCTCATCGATGTCGGCCTCGATTACCTGACCATGGCGCGCAATTCCGGCACGCTGTCGGGCGGCGAGAGCCAGCGTATCCGGCTCGCGAGCCAGATCGGCTCGGGGCTGACGGGCGTGCTTTACGTGCTCGATGAGCCCTCCATCGGGCTGCATCAGCGCGACAATGCGCGCCTCCTCGAAACGCTGCAGCGCCTGCGCGATCTCGGCAATACCGTGATCGTCGTCGAACATGACGAGGACGCCATCCTGACCGCCGATTACGTTGTCGATATCGGCCCCGGCGCCGGCGTCCATGGCGGGCGGGTGGTCGCCGAAGGCACGCCGCAGCAGATCCTCGACAATCCCGGTAGCCTCACCGGCCAGTATCTGTCCGGCCGCATGGGCATTCCCATTCCGGCGGAACGGCGCCAGGCCAAAAAGGGCAAGGCGCTGAGCCTCAAGGGCGCGACCGGCAACAATCTCAAAAATGTGTCGGTGGACGTGCCGCTCGGCATGTTCGTCGCCATCACCGGCGTCTCCGGCGGCGGCAAGTCGACGCTGATGATCGACACCATGTATCAGGCGATCGCGCGGCGGCTGAACGGCGCCCGCGTCGTGCCGGCCCCGCATGAATCGCTGACCGGGCTCGAATTTCTCGACAAGGTCATCGATATCGACCAGTCGCCGATCGGGCGCACGCCACGCTCCAACCCGGCCACCTATACCGGTGCCTTCACGCCGCTGCGCGAGTGGTTCGCCGGCCTGCCGGAAGCCAAGGCGCGCGGCTATGGGCCGGGGCGGTTCAGCTTCAACGTCAAGGGCGGGCGCTGCGAGAAATGCGAGGGCGACGGCGTCCTCAAGATCGAGATGCACTTCCTGCCCGACGTTTATGTCACCTGCGACGTGTGCAAGGGCAAGCGCTACAATCGCGAAACGCTGGAAGTGCAGTTCAAGGGCAAGTCGATCTCCGATGTCCTCGACATGACCATCGACGAAGGCGTCGAGTTCTTCTCGGCCGTGCCGGCAATCCGCGACAAGCTGGTGACTCTGCAGCGCGTCGGGCTCGGCTATGTCAAGGTCGGCCAGCCGGCAACGACGCTTTCGGGCGGCGAGGCGCAGCGCGTCAAGCTCAGCAAGGAGTTGTCGAAGCGCGCCACCGGGCGCACGCTCTATATGCTCGACGAACCGACGACGGGCCTACATTTCCATGACGTGGCCAAGCTGCTCGAAGTGCTGCATGAACTGGTCGAAGGCGGCAATACGGTGGTGGTGATCGAGCACAATCTCGAAGTCATCAAGACCGCCGACTGGATCATCGATCTCGGGCCGGAGGGCGGCGATGGCGGCGGCGAGATCGTGGCCGTGGGCACGCCCGAGGACGTGGCGGAGAACACGCGCTCGCATACCGGCACCTTCCTCAAGGAAGTGATGGAGCGCCGGCCGCAACTGGCGACCCGCGCCGCCGAGTAGCGGCGGGGCGCCACAGAATCGCGCAAGGGGTGCTGAGGCGCAGATATCCTCCGCGGCCGCGACAATATGATGAAATCCGCCATGCGATAGGCGCATGCGGCGATTGCCGCTAAAGCCATGGCATGGCGGGGCAAATCGGATCATGTTGCGGCTGTCGGCAACCGAGATGAGGATATGACCGATGTTCGTGCGTGCCGTCTGGCGCATCAGGCGCCCGGTCGACATCAAGCAGGCGCTGCGGAAACTGGACGTCCCTTCCCTGCGGGATTCCAATGTTCTCGGGCTTTCCGGCCCGGATTTCGTCGAAATGACGCGCGGCCTGTTCAAGCGCTGACCCGTGCAGCAACCTTAAAAGCGGCTACCGGACAAACATCCGGCGGCCGCATTGTCTTTCGGGCGCAAGACTTCATCACCTAAAAATTCCAGCCGATCGAACCTTGCGCAGATTGCATGGCTCGTTTGACCTTTCCCCCTCTGCTCAGGCAAGTCGAAGCGGACTACATAAGCCTTGCAAACGACAGGAGATTTCAGATGGACGTTCGTAAGACTTTCCGCAAATGGGCTGCATACCAGCAGACTGTCCGTGAGCTTTCGGCTCTCGACAATCGCCAGCTCAATGATCTGGGCATTGCGCGCACCGATATCAATCGCATTGCTCGCGATCATGCCAGCGCGCTGTAAGACGCCCGCGCCGATAACTGGCCTCGACACGCACAGAACACCCGCTCTTCTCTAGAAGGCGGGTGTTTTTCTTTGGGGCGCCGCCAGGGCGCAGTCCTCGCGAAAACTTCTGTTGTGCCGGCTGGGCGGGCTTGGTATCTGCCAGCCATGTCCACACAAGAACCCATTCATATCGTCGGCGGCGGGCTCGCCGGGTCTGAAGCCGCATGGCAGGCCGCCGAAACCGGCGCCAAGGTCATCCTGCACGAGATGCGGCCGGTGCGCAAAACCGATGCGCACAACACCGAGAATTTTGCCGAGCTGGTCTGCTCCAACAGCTTTAGGTCCGACGACAAGGATCATAACGCCGTGGGGCTGCTGCATGAGGAATTGCGCCGCTGCGGCTCGCTGATCATGCGTGCGGCCGATGCCCATTCACTGCCCGCCGGCGGCGCGCTGGCGGTCGATCGCGACGGCTTTTCGGCGGCGGTGACGGCGGCCATTGAGAGCCACCCCAATATCACCATAGATCGCGCCGAAGTCGCCGGCCTGCCGCCCGAGGAGTGGCGCAATGTGGTGGTGGCGACGGGTCCGCTGACCTCTCCCGCCCTCGCCGACGCCATCCTCGCCAGGACCGGCGAGGATGCGCTGGCCTTTTTCGACGCCATCGCGCCGATCATCCATCACGACAGCATCGACCGCGACATCGTCTGGGCGCAGTCGCGCTACGACAAGGCCGGCCCGTCCGGCACCGGCGCCGATTATCTCAACTGCCCGATGGACGAGGCGCAATATAACCGGTTCATCGACGCGCTGCTTTCGGCCCCGCTCCACGAGTTCAAGGAATGGGAAAAGGTGCCCTATTTCGATGGCTGCCTGCCCATCGAAGTCATGGCCGAGCGCGGGCGCGAGACGCTGCGGCACGGCCCGATGAAGCCGGTCGGCCTCACCAATCCGCGCAACCCGACGGTGAAGCCCTATGCCATCGTGCAGCTCCGGCAGGACAACGCCCTCGGCACGCTGTGGAACATGGTCGGCTTCCAGACCAAGATGCGCTATGGCGTGCAGACGGAAATCTTCCGCCTGATCCCCGGACTCGAGAATGCGCAGTTCGCCCGGCTCGGCGGGCTACATCGCAATACCTTCCTCAATTCCCCGAAAGTGCTCGACAAGCAGCTGCGGCTCAAGGCCGATCCGCGCCTGCGTTTCGCCGGCCAGGTGACGGGCGTCGAAGGCTATGTCGAAAGCGCCGCCATGGGGCTGGTCGCGGGCCGGCTGGCCGCAGCCGATGCGCGCGGCGAAACCCTCGCGACCCCGCCGGCCACGACCGCGCTCGGCGCGCTGATCGGGCATATCACCGGCGGACATATGGAAGCCGAAGCCTATAGCGGCGCCCGCAGCTTCCAGCCGATGAACGTCAATTTCGGCCTCTTCCCGCCCGTCTCGATCAAGCGCCCCGAAGGTCTGGTCGGCCGCTGGAAGAGCACCGAAAAGACCATCGCCAAGAAAAAGGCGATCACCTCGCGCGCCCTCGAGGATCTGGCGGGTTGGGCTTAGGGTGGGCGCTGCAAAGGGTGAAGCCCAGTAACCTCATGAACAAACCCTAGCAGCCTCATCCCATAAGCCCCAGTAGCCTCATCCTGAGCTTGTCGAAGGACGAGGCGTGGCAAACTCTGCGCCACGACCTCGTGGTTCGACAAGCTCACCATGAGGTCTACTGGAGTGTCCCCACTAAACCAGCCCGACGCTCAGCGATTGCGCCAGGTCCACCAGACGAGCTGCAGAATCCGCCGCCAATCCGGCAAAGGCGGCGGCGGGCTGAAGGGATTAGTCCCCTGCATTTCCAGCGTCCCCAGCTCGGCCTCCAGCAGCGTCAGCGGAGCAAAGGCCGGACGGACCTTGCCCGGCAGCGCAGCAACGGCGCTACGAGCCTTGTCGAGATGCCCGCGCGCCAGTTCCTGCAATTGCCCGAAGGCAGCCTGAAGCCCCTCGCTATCGGTCCCGGAAAAAATCTCTCCCTCCCGCACGCCATTGGCAGCGAACACCGACCACGGCAGGAAGATCTGCCCGCGCGCGGCATGGAAGCCGAAAGCGCGCATATGGCCGATCAGCGCATGGGCGACGCCGAGATGGCCGGCGGCGTCGCCAGGCTCGACCGGATCGCCCCCGTTCAGCACCATGGCGGCCAGCTGGTAGAGCGTCGCGCTGGTTTCCCCCGCATAGCCCTCGAAACTGTCGAGATCGGGCATGGGATCGTCATAGAGATCGAAGCGGCGCGCACCCAGCAGCCGCTGCAAGGTCCCGACGGGAATGCGATAGGCGGCAATGGTATCGAGCAGCGCATCGGCCAGCGGGTTCTGGCGCACATTGCCATGGCGGGTTCCGGTTAGGGCATCGTCCCACCATTGCAGGCGCATTTCGCCCGGCGCCGGTTCCGACACGCGGTCGCGGATGGAGGCCACATCGGCGTTGAAGGCGTAAAGCGCGGTCACCGCCTCGCGTTGCGCGCCGTTGAGGACAAGGGTGGCGAGATAGCGTTCGCGGTCGCTTTTGCGCAGGGCCTCGGCGGCGCGGGCAAAGCTCTCCCTGTCCATCAGCGCACGCTATCGACGGCGATGAGCGCAGCGGCGACCGCCCGCTGTTCGGCCAGCAGCACATTATAGGTGCGCACGGCGCCGCCGGTGGCGATGGCTTCGACGATGATCCTGTGCTCGCGCAGCCTCGCCCGGATGACCGGATCGAGCCCCACAATATCCCTGCCGAGCCCGATCAGCAGCACGTCGATGGCATCGGCCGCAGCGAGCACCGGCGCGAGGGATTCGAGGGTGATTTCGTCCGGTTTCGTCACCGGCCACGCCGCCATGCCGCCCGGCAGGCACAACAGGCCGCCCCGATGCGACAGGCCCGCAAAACGGAAGCCGCCATTGCCATAGGCGTCGAGCGGCATCTGTTGCGGATAATGGCGGGCGTCGTTCATCGCTCAAGATATGGCGAGGCGGGCGCGAATAGTCGATGCCATTCGCCGCCCGCCCCGCTCTCCGTTCCGTTGTCAGACCGCAGGAGCGCCCGGGGCCTTCTTGGTCTTCTTGTCGGCCGCTTCCTCGTTTTCGGCCCGCGATTTGAGGCCGAAATTGATGAGGATGGGGCCGCCGACGATGATCGACGAATACATGCCGACGAACGAGCCGAAGGTCATGGCTATGGTGAAGCTGCGGATCACCTCGCCGCCGAACAGCACCAGCGGGATCAGCGCCAGGAACACGGTGAACTGCGTCAGCGAGGTGCGCACGATGGTCTGGTTGATCGACAGGTCGATCAGCTCCGGCAGCGGCATCTTGCGATGCTTCCTGAGGTTCTCGCGTATTCGATCGGAGATGACGACGGTTTCGTTGAGCGACAGACCCACCAGCGTCAGCACCGCCGCGATGGATGTCAGGTTGAACTCGAGCCCCGTTATCGAGAACAGGCCGATGGTCATGATGATGTCGTGGGTCGTGGTGGTGATCGCGGCGAGCGCGAACTGCCATTCGAAACGGAACCAGACATAGATCAGGATGGCGCCGAGCGCGACGAGAACGGCAATGGTGCCCTTCCAGGCCAGCTCGCCGGAAACCGTGCCGCTGACCGCCTCGGTGCTGCGGATACTGTAGCTTTCGGTGGCGAGCGCATCGCGAACCTTGGCAACCGCGGCCTGGTCGGCGTCCGGGCCGCCTTCCTGTGCCTGCACGCGCACAAGCACGTCTTCGGGCGTGCCGAAGCCCTGCACCTGCACTTCACCGAGGTCCAGCCCGTCGAGCAGTTCACGCACCTGCCCCACATCGGCAGGCCCATCCGTATGCTGGATGACGATGGCGGTGCCGCCCACGAAGTCGATGCCGAGATTGAAGCCCTTGAACCAGGCCGAGCCGATCGAAAGCACGCTCATGATGATCGAGAAGATGATCACATAGCGGCTGATCTTCATGAACGGGATCTTGGTGCCGTCGGGAATGAAGCGGAAATGCTGGATGTGGAGCGTCTTCGGGCGCTTCCAGCGATACCACATGCCGACGAAATAGAGCGTCACCGTATAGGAGGTGAAGAGCGAGGTCAGGATGCCGAGCGCCAGCGTCACCGCGAAGCCTTGCACCGGGCCGGAGCCGAGGAAATAGAGCACGATAGCCGCGATCAGCTGCGTCAAGTGCGAGTCGATGATCGTGCCCCAGGCGCGGCTGAAGCCGGCATTGATGGCCTGGAGCGGGCTCTTGCCGGCCCGCAATTCCTCGCGCATGCGTTCATAGATGAGCACATTGGCGTCGACGGCCATGCCGATGGTCAGAACGATACCGGCGATACCGGGCAGCGTCAGCGTCGCCCCGAGCGCCGACAGGGCGCCGAAGATCAGGATGATGTTGAGCACCAGCGAGATATTGGCGAACACGCCCCACAGGCCATAGGCGATGACCATGAAGGCGATGACGAGAACGCCCGCCACGATACCGGCGGTGAGGCCCGACTGGATGGAGTCGGCACCGAGGCTCGCATCGACCGTGCGTTCCTCGACGATGTCGAGGGTGGCCGGCAGCGCGCCGGCGCGCAGCAGCACGGCGAGATCATTGGCGGTCTGGGTGGTGAAGCTGCCCGAAATCTGGCCGGTGCCCTGGGTAATGGGCTGCTGGATCACCGGGGCGGTGATGACCTGGTTATCGAGGACGATGGCGAAGCGCCGGTTCACATTGGCGGAGGTGATCTGGCCGAAGGTGACGGCGCCGCGTGTATCGAGCTTGAAGCTGACGACGGGGATATTGCGCTGCGAATCGAAGCTGGGCTGCGCATCGACGAGGGATTCGCCGCCAAGGGCGACATCTTCGTAAAGCAGCTCGCGCCCGCCTTCCTGGCTCGGCACGATCATGGTGCCGGCCGGCAGGCCCTGGGCCTCGGCCTGGTCGGCGCTCATGCCCGGATAGACGAGGTGGAAGGTCAGGCGCGCGGTGCGCGAGATGATGTCCTTGAGGCGGGTCGAATCCTCGAAGCCCGGCACCTGGACCAGCACGCGATCGGTGCCCTGGCGCTGGATCAGCGGCTCGGTGGTGCCGAGTTCGTCGACGCGCTTGCGGATGACTTCGATGGACTGGGCGACGAGCGAGGACATGCGCTCGCTGATGCCTTCGGGGGTCAGCGCAATGGTCAGCTTGCCGTCGGGCGTGTCGGTGAAGGCGAGTTCGTTGACGCCGCCGACCGAGAACATCGAGGAATTGATGGTGTTCTGCAGCCCCTGCACCGCCGTGCGGGCGGCATCGAGCTGGGTCGGGTCGGTCAGTTCGACGGTGATGGAATTCGCGGTTTCATCGGTGGTGATGAGATTGCCGATGCCGTTATCGTTGGCGAGGACGGTGCGGGCGTCGCGCCGCAAATCCCGCAGCCTTTCGGTGACGATCTGGTCGCGATTGACCTGCAGCAGCAGATGCGAGCCGCCCTGAAGATCGAGGCCGAGAACAACCGTCTGCCGGGGCAGGAAGCCGGGCCAGGCGGCGCGGACATTTTCCGGCAGGAAGCTCGGCACGGCAAAGAATATGCCCACCAGGCTCACGAGAAGAATAACGGCTGTTCGGATCGGCGAAAACTGCATCGGGGTCGTCCTGAAGGCGAAAAGACCGGAGCCCTCGGCTCCGGTCAAAGCATGGAATTAGGCCGGATTGTTGTCGTTGACCGGTTCGGCCTTGGAGCGGACATCCGCTACCATGCCGCGCACCACCTTGACCTTGACGCCCTGGGCGACCTCGACTTCGAGGTCTTCGCCATCGACGGCCTTGGTGACCTTGCCGACGATGCCGCCGGTGGTGACCACGGTGTCGCCGCGGCGGATGGCCGAGAGCATGGCCTGCTGCGCTTTCACGCGCTTCTGCTGCGGACGGAAGATCAGCAGCCAGAAGATCACCACCAGCAGCAGGATCGGCATGAGCTGAACGAGAATATCGGTCAGGCCGCCGCCTGCGGCAGGGGCTCCGGCTGCCTGTGCGAAAGCGGGCGTTACGAACATGAAGGGGGCTCCTTGGACTTCTTCTTGCTTGGGAGAAAGGACATCCATGTCTTTCGCCGCAAGAGCGATCCGGACTGGACGTTTTTGGGGCTATATGCACTTGCGCCCCGTTCAAAATCGCGCGGACTATACAGTCGCGTTTCGGCGATTGCAAAGGCATTCCGGGCCAGCAATTTTACCCCGGCAAAGACAAGGACTACCCGCGTGAAGACGAAAGACCAACTGGCTCAGATCGCCATGAGCCTCAACGAAATTTCCCGCCTCCTGGCGGCCATGGCCCCGGCCCCCGCGCCGGCCCCGCAGGACCTCGGCGCCGCCGATGCCTATCACTGGGATGCCGGTCGCGAAGAATTGCTGCCGGTGGCGCGCGTTTCGCGCGTGCCGCTCGCCATGCTGCGCGGCATCGACCGGGTACAGGATATCCTGCTCAGGAACACCGAACAGTTCGCCCGCGGCCATGGCGCCAACAATGCTTTGCTCTGGGGCGCGCGCGGCATGGGCAAGAGTTCGCTGGTCAAGGCCATCCATGCCGATATCAATGAACGGCGCGCCGCCGAAGGCTTCAAGCGCCTCATCCTGATCGAGATCGCGCGCGAGGATATCGAAAGCCTGCCGGCCCTGATGCGCCGCATCGCCCGGGAGGAGGCGCGCTTCATCATCTTCTGCGACGATCTGAGCTTCGACAGTGGCGAGGCCAGCTACAAATCGCTCAAGACCATTCTTGATGGCGGGCTCGAAGGCCGGCCGGGCAATGTGCTGTTCTACGCCACCTCCAACCGCCGCCACCTGATGGCGCGCGACATGATCGAGAACGAGCGCTCGACCGCGATCAATCCGAGCGAGGCGGTGGAAGAAAAGGTTTCGCTGTCAGATCGGTTCGGGTTGTGGCTCGGTTTCCACAATTGCGACCAGCCGACCTATCTGTCGATGGTCTCGGCCTATGCCGAGCATTACGGGCTCGACATCGATGCCGAAACGCTCAAGGCCCGGGCCATCGAATGGGCGGCGACGCGCGGGGCACGGTCGGGCCGCGTCGCCATTCAGTTGGTCCGGACCCTGGCCGGCGAACGCGGCAAATCGGCTTAAGCGATCAGGCCGCACCCATGGGTGCGGCCGCCGTTAAACCCGGAAGGGAAGTGCTTAGTGGAACTGCGCCGTCTCGGTCGAATCGGCCATGGCGGTGGTGGCGCTGCGCCCGCCGGTAATGGCCATGGACACGGCATCGAAATAGGAGGTGCCGACTTCGCGCTGATGGCGCACGGCCGAAAAACCATGCTGTTCGGCGGCGAATTCGGACTGCTGCAGCCGCGAATAGCCGGCCATGCCGTCGGTCTTGTAGGCCCGCGCCAGTTCGAAGGTGGTGAGGCTCAGATTGTGGTAACCGGCCAGGGTGATGAACTGGTATTTATAGCCCATGGCGGCGATTTCGCGCTGGAACGCCTTCATCGCCGCCTCGTCCATATGGCGGGACCAGTTGAAGGACGGCGAGCAATTATAGGCCAGCATCTGGTTCGGATGCACCTTGCGGACCGCCTCGGCGAATTTGCGCGCCTCGTCGAGATTCGGCGTCGAGGTCTCGCACCAGATGAGATCGGCATAGGGCGCATAGGCGATGCCGCGGGCGATGGCGGCGTCGATGCCGCCCTTGAGCCGATAAAAGCCCTCGGCGGTGCGTTCCTTCTCGACGAAGGGCGCATCATATTCATCGACATCCGAGGTGATGAGGCGTGCGGCCTCGGCATCGGTACGGGCCATGATGAGGGTCGCGGTGCCGGAAACGTCGGCGGCGAGACGCGCGGCATTGAGCGTGCGGATGAACTGGCTGGTCGGCACCAGCACCTTGCCGCCGAGATGGCCGCATTTCTTTTCCGAAGCCAGCTGGTCCTCGAAATGAACCGCAGCGGCCCCCGCCTCGATCATCGCCTTCATCAGCTCGAAGACGTTGAGCGCGCCGCCGAAGCCGGCCTCGGCATCGGCGATGATGGGCACGAGGAAATCGAAATCGGTGGTGTCCTTGCCTTCGGCCCGCTCCATATGCTGGATCTGGTCGGCCCGCAGCAGCGCCTTGTTGATGCGCTTGACCACGGCGGGAACGCTGTCGACCGGATAAAGGCTCTGGTCGGGATACATTTCGCCGGCCGAATTGGCGTCGGCCGCCACCTGCCAGCCGGAAAGATAGATGGCCTTGAGCCCGGCCTTGACCTGCTGCACCGCCTGATTGCCGGTGAAGGTGCCGAGGGTGGGCACGAAATCTTCTTCGTGGAGCAGCTTCCAGAGCTTGGCGGCGCCATTGTCGGCAAGGCTATGCGCGATGTTCACGGAGCCGCGCAGCTTGTCGACATCGGCCCAGCCATAGTCGCGCCGGATATCGGCCCAGCGTTCGGGCGCCCAGCTCGGCGTCGGAAAATCGCCCTTACGAGGATCGAGATAGTTCATGGAAGTCTCCAATAGTTAGCGGGTGGTCTGCGGACAGCGCATGAAGATGGCGGCATACATGCCGGAGGCTGCGGCGAGCGGCTTGGTGCCCTCGGCCGAAACGACCTGGAAATCGTGCCGCCCCACCTGCGAGGCGATGGCGTAGCCGGCCTGGTCCAGCCCCTGCTCGTGGAATTGCCGCATGGCGGCGTCGGCCGTCGGGGCGATGATGGTGATGAAGTCGCAATCGCTGGTGATCATGTGTCGTTCTCCTATTTGTAAGGATTTGACAAAACGCCTCGAAAGGCAACAATGATACGGCATTGGCTCAGTATGCCTGTAACAACCAGTCAAGCCGCAGTGTAAATCTGTAAAGCTTGTAAAAGGAGGAGCATGCAGCAGGACGTCCAGATGGGCTGGCGCATTCGCCAGTTGCGCCGCACCCGTCACCTGACGCAGACCCAATTGGCCGAAGCGGTCGGGATTTCGTCGAGCTATCTCAATCTCATCGAGCATAATCGCCGCAAGGTGACGGTGCCGCTGCTGTTCTCGCTCGCCGGCTATTTCGGCGTCGAGATCGGCGATCTCGCCGAGGGCAATGATGCCTCGCTCCTCGGCGACCTGATGGAGGCGCTCGGGGACAATGTCTTTGTCGGCAGCGAGATCACCAATCTCGAGGCGCGCGACCTTGCCGTCACCAATCCCGGCGCCGCCAAGGCCATGCTGCATCTTTACAACCGTTACCGGGAACTTGCCGCCGCTGCCCCTGCCCGGCCGCCCACCGAAGAGCTCAGCGTCCATTCGGCAACCGAGCTGATCTCCGACTTCATCCAGTCCAGCAGCAATTATTTCGATGCGCTCGAAACCGCGGCGGAGCGGGTCCGGCGCGATATCGACAATGCCGGCTCCAATTTCGATTCCGGGCTCGAAGCCTATCTCGGCAATGTCTATGGCATCCAGGTCGAGCTCGGCTCGCTGCCGCAGAACACGGCGCTCGTGCGCAAGGGCGAGCGGGGCAAGCTCATCGTCTCGGAAATCCTGCCCGCGGAAACCGCGCGCTTTCTCATCGCCCGCGAACTCGGCACCATGACGGCGGCTGTCGAGATCGACCGCATCATCGATGCTTCGGACCTGCCGGAAGGCGAAGCGCATCTCTTGGCGCGCAACACGCTCGCCGCCTATTTCGCCGCCGCGCTCATCATGCCCTATGAACGCTTCCTCACCGCCTGCCGCGATACGCGCTACGATCTCGAACGGCTGGCGCGGCGGTTCGGCGTCAGCTTCGAGCAGGTCTGCCACCGGGCGACCACGCTGCAGCGGCCGGGGCAATCGGGCATTCCGCTTCATCTCGTGCGCACCGACGTCGCCGGCAATATCTCGAAGCGCTTCTCGCTATCGGGTATCCATATTCCGCGCCATTCGGGCGCCTGCCCGCGCTGGAACATCTATTCGGCCTTCCACAATCCCGAAGAGATCAATGTGCAGATCTCGCAATCGACCGATGGGCAGCGTTATTTCTGCATCGCCCGCACCGTCTCCAAGGGCAGCCGGCGGCATGGGGCGATCAAGCGCTATCTCTCCATCGGGCTCGGCTGTTCCATCGTCCATGCGCGGCAGATGGTCTATTCGGATGGGATCGATCTCGAAAACGAGGCGCAGGTGGTGGCCGTTGGCACCAATTGCCGGATCTGCCCGCGGCTCGAATGCGAACACCGCGCCTATCCCCCGGCCGAACATCGTTTCGGCTTCAACGAGGAAACGCGGCCGGTCAGCATCTATGCCCGGATCACGCCGGGCCGCTGAAACAAAAAATCCCCGCCGAAGCGGGGATTTTTTGGTCTGTCTTGCGGCTTAGCCGGCCAGCAGCGGAACCGGATCGACCGGGGTCGCGCCCTTGCGCAGTTCGAAGTGCAGTTGCGGCTTGCTGACCGAACCGGTCATGCCGGCAGCACCGATCGACTGGCCACGCTGCACCACGTCGTTCTTGTTGACCGCCATCGACTTGAGATGGGCATAGGCCGACACGAAGCCGTTGGGGTGACGGATCAGCACGAGATTGCCATAGCCCTCGACGCCCGAGCCGACATAGATGACGGTGCCGTTTTCGGCAGCCTTGACCGAGGTGCCTTCCGGGATTTCGACATTGATGCCGGTACCCTTCGAGGCGGAGAAGTCGGTGATGACGCGGCCGCTGACCGGCCAAGCGAACTTGTCGGCGCCGGATGCGGCCGGCTCCTGCGGCAAGGCCGCAACCTGGGTGGGTGTCGTCTGGACCGGAGCGGCCTGAGGCTGGGCCGGCGGCGTCGGCGTTGCGGCGGCCTGGAGCACATTGGCGCCGGCCTGCTGCTGCGCCGGGGTCGGCGCCATGGGGGCAATGGAGGCGATCTGCGTGGTCGGCGCCGGCGCCTTGGTGGCCAGCAAATCGGCGCGGCCCGGAATGGTGATCTTCTGGCCGACGACGATCTTGTCGGGCGAGGTCAGTCCATTGGCCTGCACCAGGGCCTGGGTGGTCACATCGTAACGGCGGGCGATGGTGTAAAGCGATTCACCGCTCGCAATGGTGTGGGTATAGCCGCCGCCATTATTGGCAGGCGCCGGCATGGGCGAAGCGACAGGGTTGGCCAGGGCGGCGGTCTGAGGCATGACGGCGGCCGGGGCAAGATTCTGCTGAGCGGGCATGGCTTGCGGTGTTCCCATGGGAGACGTTGAACTCAATACTGGAAGGTCTTGGGAGGCGACGGACGGCGGAGCGCCCGTCACATAGGCCGTCGGCTGCGAATAGGCCGGCTGACTGTTGTAGGCGGGTTGATTGTTCCAGGCCGGCTGCTGCCCGTTATTGTAGGCAGGCTGGCCCTGCTGCACACCCGGGAAGCCGCCGACATTGCCCGGCGGCACGAACTGCGCCTGCGCCACTTGCGTCGGCGCACCGAGCGACGAGGGCATGGGTTGTCCGTAATTCGGCTGGGCGATCTGGTTGGTTGCGCCTGTCGCCATCGTATCGCCGCCGAAAGTGCGACTACCGATGCTGGTACACCCTGTAAGAGCTGCAGCGCCCACCACAACGCCTGCGATCGCAAATGCGCCCTTCAGCGCGCGACGGGATACGCGGATACTCATCAGTTCACTCGTACGCAGGTGGTCAACTCGAGTGTGAGATTAGGGCGGTAAGGTAAAGACGAATTTAAAACCGATGCGATTTGAGCAAAAACCGCACCGGCCGATTCCGGATTGAGTAAGGTTAAGAGCATGGGCGCCTGAAACCCGCGCTCCTATCGCTTGGCTGTGGCGGCTAAGCCACTGAATCAGCTTAGAGTCAGGCGATCCTGAAGCTGCGCGAGAGCCGCCATGTCGGTCTGCTGCAGGCTCAATGGGGTAACGGTTATGACCCCGCCCCGGCTGAGCTTGGCGAAATCCGCATCGGGCGAAAGCGGCAAGGGCGTTTCGGGAATCGCCACGAAGAACTTGCCTTCATTGTCGCTGGGATAAGAGCGGAACGGCGAACGCGAGAAGCGCTGATGGCTGACCGCCTGAATGCCGCGCACATCGTCGGGCGCGCAGAAGGGGAAGTTGACATTGTAATAGGTGTCGCGCCCCTGCCCCGCCGCGGCAAGGATCGTGCGCACCGTCGCCGCGCCATAGCGGCGGGCATTGTCCCACACCACGTCGCGGCCGCGTTCATAGTCGAGCGCCTGGCTCATGGCGATGGCGATGGCGCCCTGCATCGCGCCTTCGCGCGCACCGGCAGCGGTGCCGGAACAGTTGATGACGTCCCCAAGATTCTGCCCGGCATTGACGCCGGACAAAACCAGATCGGCCGGATGATCGACAAGCAGATTGGTCATGCCGGCGACGACGCAATCGGCGGGCGAACCGCCGGCAACGGCAAATACCCGCTCCTCGCGGCGGTCCAGCGTCAGCTCATGGCCGAAGCTGAAACGATGCGCCGCGCCGCTCTGATTGCCGTCGGGCGCGACGACCCAGACGTCGTCGCTGATCTCGGCGGCAATCTCGCGCATCAGCGCAATGCCCGGCGCATCCACACCATCGTCATTGGTAATGAGGATGCGCAGGGCCATTAGCGGCTGCCGATCGACGTCAGGCCGCCCATATAGGGCCGCAGCGCTTCCGGCACGAGCACGGAGCCGTCTTCCTGCTGATAGTTTTCCATCACCGCGATGAGGCAGCGGCCGACCGCCGTGCCCGAACCGTTGAGGGTGTGGACGAAGCGCGGCGCCTGCTTTTCGCCGGCAGGACGATAGCGGGCATCCATGCGGCGGGCCTGGAAATCGCCGCAGACCGAGACGGACGAGATTTCGCGATAAGTGTCCTGCCCCGGCAGCCAGACTTCCATGTCATAGGTTTTGCGGGCGCCAAAGCCCATGTCCCCGGTGCACAGCGTCATCACGCGATAATGGAGCCCGAGCTTCTGCAACACCGCCTCGGCACAGGTCAGCATGCGCTCATGCTCGTCGATCGAGGTTTCGGGCGTGGTGATCGAAACCAGCTCCACCTTGTTGAACTGGTGCTGGCGCAGCATCCCGCGCGTATCGCGGCCGGCGGACCCGGCTTCCGAGCGGAAACAGGGCGTCAATGCCGTCATCCGCAGCGGCAGCTCTTCTTCGGCAAGAATCGATTCCCTCACCATATTGGTCAGCGGCACTTCGGCGGTCGGAATCAGCGCCAGCCGGGATTCGCCATGCGGCGTGAAGAACAGGTCTTCCTCGAATTTCGGCAATTGGCCGGTGCCGAACAGCGCATCGTCGCGCACCAGGATCGGCGGCTGCACTTCCGTATAGCCGTGTTCGGTGCTGTGTAGATCCAGCATGAACTGGCCGAGCGCGCGTTCCAGCCGGGCAAGCTGGCTCTTCAGCACCACGAAGCGGCTGCCGGAAAGCTTGGCGGCGACTTCGAAATCCATCTGGCCCATGGCTTCGCCGAGTTCGTAATGCTCCTTGGGCGCAAAGCTCAGCATAGGCTTCGGCGCGCGGGCCCTGGTAGCCGTCTCGGGCGAACCGTTGAGGCCGAAATATTCGACATTGTCATGTTCATCGGTGCCAGTGGGCACATCGTCGAGCGGCAGGTTCGGAAGCGTCGACAGCGCATTGCGCAATTCGAGTTCGATGTCCCGCTCGGCGGCTTCGCCGCTCTGAATCTCGTCCTTGAGGGTCGCGACCTCGGCCATCAGTTCGGCGGCGCGGGCTTCATCCTTCTGCGCCTTGGCCTGGCCGATCAGCTTGGATGCGGCATTGCGCTTCTCCTGGGCCTCGTTGAGGCGCACGATGATGTCGCGGCGGCGGTCATCGATGGCGAGGAGATCGGACGAGCGCACGCCCACGCCCTTGCGGCGGGCGATGGCGGCGTCGAAGGCGTCCGCATTGGCTCTGATCCACTTGATATCGAACATATGTCGGTACGGGCCGGTCGGCCCGCCTCTTCCAGGTCAAAAGGGACCTTCAAGGCTCGCCGAACATAGCCCGTTCGGCAAACGCGCCATAAGGTCCGTTGAGGGGCGCAGCAAGGCCGGAACCGGCCTCACGAGAGATGTAACGGGATTCCCCGGCGCAATCTACGATGCTTCCGAAGCCTTTGCCTCGGCGGCGGCGCGCCGGCGCTCGACCAGCCACACGGACAGGATCGAGAGCTCATAGAGCAGATACATCGGCAGGGCGAGGCCGATCTGGGAAATCGGATCGGGGGGCGTAATCAGCGCCGCGAAGATGAGAATGGCGACGATGGCATAGCGCCGGCCCTTCTTCAGCATGTCGACATGCACGAGATCGATCTGCGCCAGCAGCGTCAGGACCACCGGCAGTTGGAAGCAGGCGCCGAAGGCGAGGATCAGCAGCATGGCGAAGCCGAGATATTCCGACACCTTGGTCAGCATCTCGATATCGTCGGTCTGCATGCTGGCAAAGAAATGCATCGCCATGGGCAGGACGGCGAAATAAACGAGCGCGGCCCCGGCGACAAAGAAGATCGGCGTCGCGATCAGATAGGGAATGAATGCCCGGCGCTCATGCTTGTAGAGCCCCGGCGCCACGAACATGTAGACCTGGCTCGCAATGACCGGAAAGCCGAGGAAGATGGCGCCGAACAGCGCTACGTTCAGATAGGTGAAGAACAGTTCCGGCGGCGAGGTGAAGATCAGCTTCGTCTCGGCCGGCATGGCGTTGAGATAGGGGATCAGCAGCGCGTCATAGATGTTCTTGGCAAAGATGAAGCAGATCACCGTCAGGACCAGCACGGCGGCGACGGAATAGATCAGGCGCTTGCGCAACTCGATGAGATGATCGAGCAGCGGCGCTTCGCTGCCGGCGAGTTCGTCCTGGTCCTGGGTCTGATCTTCGATCTGCGGCTTGAGGTCGACCATGTTTATGCGTCGTCCGTCTTAGGCTCGCTCGTCGCCGGAGCGCTGGCTTTGGCCGTGGTAGACTTGGTCGCGCGCTTGCGCGGTGCCGGCTTCGGCCTGGCTGCGCTTTCGGCAGTCGCTGGAGCCGCTTTGGCACGGCTGGTCCGCGCCTTTGGCGCAGCATTGGTTGCAGTCCCGGTCGTAGCCGCCTTGGCCGGCGTCTTGCGCACCCGCTTGGCGGGAGCAGGCTTCGCCTCTTCGGCCTCGATCGGCGTGAGATCGGTGGTGACGACCGGCCGCGTGGGCGATGCCGCGGCCTTGACCGGCGCGGCCAGCGAGGCTGGCGCCGCGGCGGCAAGCTTGACCGGCTCCACCTTGTCGGGCGCAATGCCGGCCGCCGCCTTGATCTCGTCGACGACGCTTTCGGCCTTGGGATTGGCCGGCTTGATGACCCCGCTCGGCTGCACGCCGGTCGGTGTCATAGCATTGAATTCCTTGCGGATTTCCTCAGCCGATTTCTTCAGGGGCGCGGTTATGGAATTGCGCAGATTGCGCACTTCATCGAGGCCGGTCGTCTTGTTGATCTCGCGCTGGAACTCCGTGCCCATGCGCCGGATCTGGCCGGCAAACTTGCCGATGCGTGCCATGACCATCGGCAGATCCTTCGGCCCGATGACGATAAGCGCCACGACGCCGATGACAAGCATCTCTGTCCAGCCCAAGCCGAGCATAGTCTATATCCTATGATGCGTTGCGCGCCCGCGAAGCGGGCGCCGGCCGGCGCCTCAGGCGTCGCGGCTCTTGTCGACTTCGCGCGCGTCGATATCGGCGGTGGTGGCCACGCGCTCGACGGGCTTGTCCTCGTCCTTCATGCCTTTCTGGAAGGCTTTGATACCGGAGGCAACCTCACCCATGATGCCGGAAATCTTGCCGCGACCGAACAGCAGGACGACAACGACGGCAATGATGAGAATGCCCCAAATTCCTGGCGCGTGCATGTTAGGCTCCCTTGCACTTCTCTCGTACGCGATACACGCGATAGATACAGGGAGAAATAGGTTTAATCTCGCCCAAACACAAGAACGTGTTCCTCGATCAAGTCATCAAAACCACTTGCCTGTCATCGAAGCGACATTGAACTGCCAGGCGCTCAACGGCCGCCATCGCCGTCTATCGCCTCTTCTGTTTCCCCCGCATCATCGGGTTCGAGCGGGTCTTCATCGTCCCTCAGTCCGCCGTCGAAGGGCAAGGGGATCTGCATGTCGGGCGGCAGGCGGCTCGACAGCAGCCCTGCCCCCTTCAATTCATCGAGACCCGGCAGGTCACCGAGACTTTCGAGCCCGAAATGGTCGAGAAAGCCTTCGGTGGTGCCGTAGGTAACCGGCCGCCCCGGCGTGCGCCTGCGGCCGCGCATGCGCACCCAGCCGGCTTCCATCAGCGTCGTCAGCGTATTCTTGTCGGTGCCGACGCCGCGCACTTCCTCGATTTCGGCGCGGGTCGCCGGCTGATGGTAAGCAATGATGGCGAGGGTTTCGAGTGCAGCGCGCGATAGCGGCCGGGTTTCCGCCAATTCGCGGCGCAGCAGAAAACCAAGGTCCTCGGCGGTCCGGAAAGCCCATTTATCCCCCCGGCGCACGAGATTGACCCCGCGCGTGGCATAACGCCGCTGCAATTCTTCAAGCAAGGCGCCGACATCCGACCCCTCCCCCAGATAGGGCGCCATTTCCGCCGGCGCGAGCGGCTCGCTCGAGGCGAACAGCAGCGCTTCGAGAATTCGCAGATAGCGTTCCAGAACCTCGGCGTGTTCGTCGGCGCTCATATGCGCTCGTCCCGGCGCCGGCGCATGAAGAGCGGGCCGAAGGCCTCGGTCTGCCTGAGATCGATCTGGCCGAGCCGGACCAGTTCGAGGCTGGAGGCGAAGCTCGAGGCGCGCACGGTCGCCCTGTCCGCATCCGATCGCAGATATTCGGCGAGATAGGCGTCCATCGGCACCCAGTCGACACTGTCGCCAATGAGACGCTGCAGGATTTCGCGTGCGTCCTGCAATGACCAGACATTGCGCGTATAGGGCGCATATTCGACGATGGAGCCGCGCTCGCGCTGCACCGCATAGGCCTTGAGCAGATCGTAGAGCGACGCTTCCCAGATGCTCTTGCGGGCAATCTCGATGGGCTCCGGCATGCCGCGGGCGTGAAGCTCGCGACCGCGACGCGGCCGGTTGACCAGCCTTGCGGCAGCACCCCGCATGGCTTCGAGCCGCTTCAGGCGGAATTGCAGCATGGCGGCCAGCATTTCGCCCGATGGCTCGTCCTCGTCGGAGGTCGCTTGCGGCACCATCAGGCGGCTCTTGAGGTAAGCCAGCCACGCCGCCATCACCAGATAATCGGCCGCAACCTCGATGCGTTTTTCACGCAGGGTTTCGATGAAGGCGAGATATTGCTCGGCCAGAGCCAGCACCGAAATTGCGGCCAGATCGACCTTCTGGCGGCGCGCCAGATCGAGCAGCAGATCGAGCGGGCCTTCATAGCCCCCCACATCGACATAGAGAACCTTTTCCTCGGCAGCAGCCGGGGCGGGATCGGTCCAGTCGGTGTCGGTTTCGGTCATGGATACGGCTATTCTGGCAGAATCTGCCGGAGCATGGCCGCCGCGTCAGTAAGCGTCAAGAAAAAGCGCGGGGCCGCCAACCGACCCCGCCGCCATTACATGGTGAAGCAATCACCGCCATTGGCTTTGACGCTGGCACAAATCTGCGAAGCGCTTTGCGCTGAGCTCGCCGGCAGGCGGACGCGATAATAGATGCCGCGCGCACCGAGATCGACACGCTGGATTTCGAGATTGGCGCCACCGAACAGGCTGCCGAAGCGCGAGGCCATGGCATTGGCGGTGGACCGCGCCTCTTCTTCCGAACGCTGCGAGGCGAGTTGCACATAGGCCGGCGCATTGCCGCCCGAGGCTGCGGGAGCGAGAGCGGGAGCCGGCGCTTGTGCCTGCGGCGCGGGCGCAGCAGCAGTATTCGACGACTGAGCCGGATCGACCAAGGCGTTGACCGGCGAAGTCGGCAGCGCGGCAGTGGGGGTCGAGGGCGGCGCGTCGCCGACCGAGGCCGGGCGCTGGAACGGCACCGGCGCGATACGCCCGGCAACCGGATTGCCGCTGGCATCGACGACCGGGACGGTCGAACCCGGCACGACCGGCGTGGTGGCAGGCGTTGCCGTGGTTGTCGGAACGGGCGTCAACACGCCCTGAGGCGACAGCGGCGCCGGCTGGCCGGCTTCGGCATTGGCGACCAGCTCAGGGCTCGCGGTCTGCGCGCCGGGAACCTCGGGAACATTGGGACGATCGACCGGCAGAATGGTCGAGCCGGCCAGGGTCTGGTCGCCGCTGACGATCGTGCCGTCCGGACGCACAGTGACCGTGCGCACCTTGCGGTTGACGACGCCTTCATCGCTGACGGCCGGCGGCAGCTCGGCGCGGGCGACTTCGTTGATATCGGCCTGATCACGCGAGACCAGTTGTTCTTCCGCGCCGGGGACAACGCCGTCCATCTCGTTAAAGACCACCGATTGCGGAGAGTCTTCGGCTTCCGGCTGGGCGGCGGGTACTTCCTTGACCGGGGTTGTATCGGCGGTGAGCACCGGAGCCGGACCATCGCTGCGGCCGAGGCCCAGCACCCAATAAAGCCCAACGCCGGCGATCAGCAGCAGGCCCACGGCGACCAGCGGCCCGACAAAGGCGCGGCTGATCGGCGGACGGCGCAAACGCGGCGCCTTCTCGCGACGGGCCTTGCGGCGCGGTGCGGGCTCGTCATCAAGGCTCGGCGCGGCTTCGGGATTGACCCAATCGACCTGAACACCCGACGCGGCAGCAGCGGCCAGGATCGCCTCGTCGACGCCGGACGCAGCATTGTGGTCCATCATCGGCGCGGGCTGCTGCGGCAAGGTCGGGGTGGCAAGACTGCGCGGCGCGGCGCCACGGTCGGCATTGCCCAGTTCCACGCGCACGGCCCGGCCGATCAGGCTTTCGATCTCGTCGATCGGATCGGGATCGGCAGGCCGTTCATCGACAGGTTCCGGCTCGGCGGCGATGAACGGCGACGGCGCAACGCGCGACTCGACCGGCTTCGCCACCGGCTCGACGGGCGCTGCGGGTTGAGCCTTGGGCGCCTGCGGCGACAGACCGAAAACGGGCGCGATGCGGAACCGATCCGACTCAGGCTTTGCAGGCTCAAAGGATGGCTCGGGCGGCGTCGACACCGCCGGCTTGGGCGGAGCCCAGGCTTGCGGCGCTTCCGCTATGGACGTGGACTGGGGAGCCGGTGCCGCAGGCTCCTCGTGCAATTCGGAAATAAGATCGGCAATGGCGTCGAAAGGCTCGTCCGCCGCCTGCTCCTCGACCCTGGGTTCCACCGGCGCGGCTTGAGGCGCAACCGGTTCGACCTTGGGCTCCACCGGGCTCGCGGGCCCCGCTTTCCGCGGTCCGGCATGCAGATCGAAATCGAAATGGAAGGGTTCCGGCGCATCCTCCGAGACCTTCGGCTCCTGAGGCGCCGGCGACGGTTTCGCTTCGGGCGCGGGTGTCGGTGCGAAATCGAAGCGCGGAACCGGCTGGGGCGCAACGGGTTGCGGTGGCGGCGTCACGCCGGGAATGCGGATGGACGGCGTCGCGGCAGGTTTCGGGGTCGAAGCAACGGGAGCCGCAGGCGGCGCAGCAGGCTCGGGCGCAGTATTGACAGGCGCGGCAGCAGGCGCCGGCGCGGGCCGGTCGGTCTGCGCATCCTGGGCCATCAGCTTTGCCAGTTCGGCAATCAGATCGTCCGCCGAGTCGGACTGGCTGGCCGCCTGATGCGGTTTGGCTGTCGTCATTAAAGCAGCGCCTCTAATCGTTACACCAACGGCGCCCCATTTCGGGCTTTGCCGTTTACCATCACACTATTGCGCCCGAATTATGAAAGCTCCTCGGGTGCGGATACGCCCAATATTGTAAGACCATTTACAATAACCTGTCGAACCGCATCGACGAGGGCGAGTCGAGCCAAGGTAAGCTTGGCGTCGCCGGCATTAACAAACCGTAATTGCGGGTCGTCCTTGCCTTTCGCCCAGAAACCATGGAATGCCGCCGCCAGATCGTGCACGTAAAACGCGATGCGGTGCGGCTCATGGGCCTGCGCGGCGGCCGCAACCGTCCGCGGCCATGCGGCCAAGAGGCGCACCAGTTCGATTTCTTCAGGCGTATCAATACGTTCGATTTCGGCCGCGCGCAATGCTTCGGGCGATGCGTCGAGGAAAGGCAGATCGCGATTGGCGGTCTTGAAGATCGAGTAGGCCCGGGCATGGGCGTATTGGACATAGAAGACCGGGTTGTCGCGGGTCTGTTCCTTGACAAGGGCGAAGTCGAAATCCATCGAGGCGTCGTTGCGCCGGAACAGCAGCATGAAGCGGACGGCGTCGGCGCCGACTTCCTCGACCACATCCGCCAAGGTCACGAGATCGCCCGAACGCTTGCTCATCTTGAACGGCTCGCCGTTCTTCATCAGCCGCACGAGCTGGCAGATGCGCACATCGATATCGGCGGAACCGCCGGAGACGGCCTTCACCGCCGCCTGGAGGCGCTTGACATAGCCCGAATGGTCGGCGCCCAGCACATTGACCATGTGCCTGAAGCCGCGCAGGAATTTGTTGCGGTGGTAAGCAATGTCGGCGGCGAAATAGGTATAGGAGCCGTCCGACTTGACCAGCGCGCGATCGGTATCGTCGCCATAATCGGTGGCGCGGAACAGGGTCTGCTCGCGGTCTTCCCAATCCTCTGGCGTCTTGCCCTTCGGCGCTTCGAGCCGGCCTTCATAGATCATGCCCTGCTCGCGCAGCCACGCGAGGGTCAGGTCGATATCGCCCCCCTGCCCGTGCAGCGTCCGCTCGGAAAAGAAGACATCGTGATGGATGTTGAGCTTGGCGAGGTCGGCGCGGATGAGGTCCATCATCGCCACCAGCACGCGCTCCTTGACGAGCGGCACGGCCTCGGCCTCGGGCATGGATTTGAGGCTCTCGCCGAATTCCTTCGCCAGCGCCTGCCCGACGGGGACCAGATAATCGCCGGGATAAAGCCCCGGCGGAATCTCGATGGTTTCGCCCAGCGCCTCGCGATAGCGCAGCAGAGTGGAGCGGGCGAGCGTGTCGATCTGGCTGCCGGCGTCGTTGATGTAATATTCGCGCGTCACCTCATAGCCGGAATAGGCCATGAGCGAAGCCAGCGTATCGCCGAAAACGGCGCCGCGCGTATGGCCCACATGCATCGGGCCGGTCGGATTGGCCGAGACATATTCGACATTGACCGGCTCGCCGCCACCCATATTGGAGCGGCCGTAATCGCCGCCCTGCTCGGCAATGGCGCGCAGCACCTTGTGCCAGATGGGGTTGGCGAGGCGGAAATTGATGAAGCCCGGCCCTGCAACTTCGACAGATATTACATCCGCATCATGCTGGAAGCTTTCGACCAGGGCAGCCGCAACGTCGCGCGGATTCTTGCCCAAAGGCTTGGCGACCACCATGGCGGCATTGGTCGACAGATCGCCATGGCCGGCATCTCGCGGCGGCTCCACGACGATGCGGGCCAGCAGATCCTCCCCGATACCGGGATAGAGGACCTGGAGAGCGTTGGAGACACGCGCAGCGAAAAGGGCGAAGACGTCCATGATGAACCTGAATGCAAAAGTCGAGCCGGGTTAACGGAATTCCGGGCGAGCGTCAAACAGGCGGGCATATTCGTCGAGCGCATAGGGGTCGGTCATGCCGGCGATGAAATCGGCGACGATCCGCGCCAGCGCCGCTTCGCTCTCCGCTTCGGCCGCAGCCCTGCCCCAGCGATCCGGCAGGTCTCGCCCTTCCATATAGCGATCGAACAGCGCCGCCACCACGGCCTGGCTCCGGCGCACCGGCCCCATCACCGTCTCGTGCCGATAGACATGATCGAAGAGAAAGCGCTTGAGCCCTTTTTCATCCGCGGCCATGGCATCGGAGAAGGTAATCAGCGTGCGTCCGGCGGCGCGCACATCGTCGACGGATTGCACCTTGCTCTCAGCGATATTACGGGCAGAGGTGGCGATGACATCCTCGATGGACCGGGTGATGAGCCGGCGCTGGACCTCATGCGCCTGACGCTTGGGGGCGATGCCGGGATAAAGCCCCAGCACCTCGCGCACGATGGGTCCCGCCATCGGCACATCGGCAAGGTCGGAGACGACGAGAATGCCGGCGCGCAGCGCATCGTCGATATCGTGGGCATTATAGGCCACATCGTCGGCGATGGCGGCGGCCTGGGCTTCGAGCGAAGCATGGCCGGTCAAAGGCAGCGGCGCGCTTGCCGGGATATCCTCGACGCCGGCGGGAAGACCTTCCTCGGCATATTTACCGGCCGGGTTGCCATCATCCCCGACCAGCGGACCATTATGCTTGAGAATGCCTTCGAGCGTTTCCCAGGAGAGATTCAGCCCATCATGCTCGGCATAGCGGTTTTCGAGCCGTGTCACCACGCGCAGCGCCTGCACATTGTGGTCGAACCCGCCAAACGCGGCCATCTTCTCGTGCAGCACCCGCTCGCCGGCATGGCCGAAGGGCGTATGCCCGAGATCGTGCGACAGGGCCACTGCCTCCGCCAAATCCTCATCGAGCTGCAGCGCCCGGGCAATCGAACGCGCCATCTGGCTGACTTCGAGCGTATGCGTCAGCCGGTTGCGGAAATGATTGCCGTCGTGGTGGAGGAACACCTGCGTCTTGTGCTGCAGGCGCCGGAAGGCCGTCGAATGGATGATGCGGTCGCGGTCGCGCTGAAATTCGGAGCGCGTCGGACTCGGCCCGGTGCCGTAGAGACGCCCGCGCGACAATTCGGGCTTGCTGGCATAGGGCGCGGTGTCGCTCATCTTCACTGACAAGGCTCTTTCCATTCCGGTTGAGAGTTACTATTTTAGCCTGACCGTTATGACATTACTCAACGGCATGGAATTCAGATGACAGACGCAGCAACCCTTCCCCACGACGTCGTTCTCACCGATCGGGCCGCCAAGCGGGTTTCGCGCATTCTGGCCAAGGAGCCGGAAGGCACGGTGCTGCGCATCTCGGTGGCCGGCGGCGGCTGTTCCGGATTCCAGTATGAATACAATCTGGTACAGGAAAAACCCGGCAACGACGATATCGTTCTGGCCAAAGGCGACGCCGTTGTGCTGATCGATTCGCTGAGCCTCGAATTCATGGGCGGCGCCGAGATCGACTATGTCGATGACCTGATCGGCGCCTCTTTCCAGATCAAGAATCCCAACGCCATCGCCTCCTGCGGCTGCGGCACGAGTTTCGCGGTTTAGGCACCCCTCATCCGCCCTTCGGGCACCTTCTCCCTCAAGGGGAGAAGGGTGGCTCCACTCTGGGGAGACATTGAGTTCCCCTCTCCCCTTGAGGGAGAGGGTGGATGGCGCGAAGCGCCAGACGGGTGAGGGGTTGCCGCCGCAAATGCTCAACGTCGATCCATACCCCAGCTTGCCCCTGCCCTTTCCGCCCGCTACCCTCCCGCACCTATCGGGAGTCTCTTCATGCGCATCGCCACCTGGAACATCAACGGCATCAAGGCCCGGCTGGAATTGCTGCTCAAATGGCTGAGCGAGGAAAAGCCGGACATCGTGGTGCTCCAGGAGATCAAGACCGTCGACGAGGGCTTTCCGCGCCTCGAGATCGAGGCCCTGGGTTACAATATCGAAAGCCACGGCCAGAAGAGCTGGAACGGCGTCGCCATCCTCTCGCTGCTTCCCTTTGACGAGGTCACGCGCGGCCTGCCGGGTGACGATAGCGACGTGCAGGCGCGGCTGATCGAAGCCGTGTTCTCGGTGGAGGGCGCCGCCATCCGCGTGTGCAATATCTATCTGCCCAATGGCAATCCGGTCGATTCAGAGAAATTTCCCTATAAGCTCGCCTGGATGGAGCGGCTGACCGAGTTCGTCGCCGGCCGGCTGGAGCTGGAAGAGCCGTTCATCCTGCTCGGGGATTTCAACCTCATCCCTGCTCCCATCGATGCGCATGATCCGCAGGCCTGGTGGGGCGATGCGCTCTATCGTCCCGAAAGCCTTGAACGCTTCCGCACGCTCAGCAATCTCGGGCTGACCGACGCATTGCGCGCGACGACCGCCGCGCCCGCATATACATTCTGGGATTTCCAGGCCGGCGCCTGGCGGCGCAATGCCGGCATCCGCATCGACCACCTGATGCTGTCGCCGCAAGCGGCGGATCGGCTGGAAGGCGTGACGGTCCACAGGGATGTGCGCGGCTGGGACAAGCCCAGCGACCACGTGCCGGTCGAGGGCCAGTTCACATTCTGAACCGGCCTTCGATCAGAGCCCGCTGAACTGCACCTTGAGGCTATCGGCCAGCCTTGCCGCTTCCGCCTGCTCGTCGGGGGTCGCCAGCGAACGGGCGTGATTGAGCAGTTCCGAAACCCAGCCCTCATCGACCGTGCCGACCACGCGCTGGCTCGACAGCGTCAGCCACATCAGCCCTTCGACCGGTTGCGGCTTGAAGCCCTCGATGCCGTTGAACAGCAGATCCCCCAGCTTGGCCTGTGCCGGCCCATGGCCCTTGCGGGCGGCCAGCGAGAGCCAGCGGGCGCTCTGCAGGGGGTTCACCCCCAGTTCGTCTTCCTCGAGATAGAGCTCGCCCACGCGATATTGCGCATCGGCATCGCCGAAATAGGATGCAGCATGCAGCAGCAGGGCATGGGAACGGTCGGCATCGGCCGCGATACCGGCATCGGGCAGGCCCTCGCGGTAATAATCGCCGACCTTGACGAAGGACTGCGCCACGATATCGGCTTCGACACCCCGCGGGGCGGCATCGGCGTGCTGGTTGGCGATCTGGGAGAAGTAGCTGAAGGCCTTGACCGGGTCCTTGTCGACGCCTTCGCCGTTCTCATACATGGTGCCGAGCTGCCACATGGCCATGGGCTGGCCGGCTTCCGCCGCATCTTCGAGCGCGGCCAGAAGATCGTCACCGGACACGCCACCGCCTGCCCCATCGAGCATGTTGGCCATTTCCAGCGCGGCATCGGCCGCTGTCTGCGCATAGGCAGGGTGCAGCGCGACGGCAAGAGCCATCGCCGCACCGGCCATAGCGGAGATCAGGGAATTGTCCCCAATAGTCCGCATGTTACTCCTTCTGCCCGCCAGTGGACGGGCCAGATACGACTCTGTCGCGCCGGATGGGCGCATTAAGGTTTGGGTAATATCCATTTGTGACAGCATTGGAGCCGAACCCATCACAAGCCGATGAGTTCTGCTCGGTGCCACGCACCGGCGTTGGCGGTTCGACACGCCAACATGGCCTACCCTTCCCGTCCATTGCCTCCCCGGACGCGAATGCGCCCGGATCCCGGCTGATGAGGCGGAGGAAAACAGCCAGCTATGCAACTCGCATCGCTGATAAAATTCACCCACCGCACCATTTTCTGCCCCGTGTTTTAAAGGGAGAATGTGGCGGCAAACATCGCCAAATTATTGATCTGGATCAGGCGGGCTCGGAATCATGTTTGTTGTTGCCGAAACGTCACACAAAAGTGTCAGCGGCGGAATTTAAGGACATTTTCGACGGGCGGAGGGCGCCAATTATGACGCCACCAAGGCAGATCGCTAAAGCCAGCGCTGGCCTCGCATCCACCAGATGATGGCCAGCGACATAATCAGAAGCCCGATGCAGACGGTGACGAAGGCATTGGGATTATCGGCCAAGGGAATGCCGGCGACATTCATGCCCAGCGCACCGGTCACCAGCGTCAGCGGCATGAACACCACGGTCACGGCGGCCAGCACCAGCATGGTGTGGTTCATCCGTTCGGCCCGCGCATCGATGATCTGCTCGTGCACGAGCACGGCGCGTTCGGATAGCGCCTGCAATTCATCGCCGAGACGGGCGGCGCGAGCCGAAGCTTCCCTGAGGCGCAGGCGGTCGCGCGGCGTGAAGAAGGACAGGTCCTCGATTTCGAGCGTATTGAGCACGTCGCGCTGCGGCCAGACGAGGCGGCGGAAATTGATGAGATTACGCCGCAAATGGGTGAGCTTGCCCTGTGCGCGCGTCGCATTGTGGATCAGCAGCGATTCCTCGATGTCGTCGAGGCGGTCGCCCAGCATCTCGACCAAGGGTTCGAGGCGGTCCGCGGCTCTCAGCCCAAGCCGGGCGATGAGATCGGCGGGCGTTACTGGGGCGTAATGGGCTGTCTCCCATTTGGTGATGCCGAGGAACTCGGGGATATTGAGCTCAGAGGCAATGATCACGCGGCCTTTTTCGACCCAGAGCGTCAGCAATTGCCGGCCTATATCGTCGGGCTCGGCGCCGGGGCGGGCAACGCGCAACACCACCATGGCGCGATCGTCGAGAACGGTGCAGCGCGAACGCGTGCTCGGCACGGTCAGCAAATCCGCATTGAACACGCCGAGTTCGGCCTTGAGCCAGACCTTGAATTCGGGCGCGCGCAAATTGCCGCTGATAAGGGTAAAGCCGCGGGCGGGCACATGCGGCTTGCCCGCCAAGGCATCATGGCGCACGACCCCGCCCTTGCCGTCGAAGACCAGAACCGTCCCCGCCCCTTCCAGATCGTGGGGGGCTGTATTTTCCGGCGGTTCCTGCAGCACTTCATCCATGACGAGCCCGGTCCTCAGCTCAGGCGCTTCAACGCCTCGGCAATACGATTGCGCCGGTCGATGGCATTATCGCGACGGCTACGCTGTTCTTCAATGACCTCTTCGGGCGCCTTGGCGACGAATTGCTCATTACCGAGCTTCTTGTCGATCTGGGCGATATCGGCGTCAAGCTTGGCCACTTCTTTGGCGAGACGGGTCTTTTCGGCATCGAGATCGATGACGCCGGCCAGCGGCAGCGCCCAGGTGGCTTCGCCGACGACGAATTGGGCGGAGCTGGACGGCACCGAGGCTTGCGGGGAAATCTCCTCAAGGCGCGCAAGACGTGTGATAAGCGACGTACCGGCGACAAGGCGACGCAAGGTTTCCTCCCCTGCCCCGACCACGACGAGCGGCAGCTTGGCGCCGGCCGGCACGTTCATTTCGCTGCGCACGGAACGGACATTGGAGATCACCTCGATCAGCCAGTCGAGCTCGGCATCCGCCTCCGTGTCCTCGAGGCCCGAAAGATCGGGCCATTCGGCAAGGATCAGCTGGCTCTCCCGCGCCGGACCGAACTTGCCGGTTTCGGCCCACAGCTCTTCGGTGACGAAGGGCATGAAGGGATGCAGGACCTTCAAAATCTGGTCGAGCGTCCAGGCGGCGGTGGCTCGGGTTTCGGCCTTGGCGGCTTCGTCCTCGCCCATCAGCACGGGCTTGGCGAATTCCACATACCAGTCGCAGAACGTGCCCCAGACGAAATCATAGGCCGCATTGGCCGCTTCGTTGAACTTGTAGTCGGTAATGCCCTGGGTGACGGCGGCGGCGGCGCGCGCCGTGGCCCCGACGATCCAGCGATTGAGCGGCAGGCGATTGGCCTTGGGATCGAAACCCTCGACGCGGCGGCATTCGTTCATTTCCAGGAAGCGCGCAGCGTTCCAGAGCTTGGTGACGAAGTTGCGATAGCCCTCGACGCGATTGATCGACAGGCGAAGATCGCGCCCCTGCGCCGCCATGGCGGCAAGGGTGAAGCGAGTGGCGTCGGCGCCGTACTGGTCGATGAGGTCGAGCGGGTCGATGACATTGCCCTTGGTCTTACTCATCTTCTGGCCCTTCTCGTCGCGGACCAGGGCGTGCATGTAAACGGTGTGGAACGGCTCCTCACCCAAAAACTCAAGACCCATCATCATCATTCTGGCGACCCAGAAGAAAATGATGTCGAAGCCGGTAACGAGCACATCGGTCGGATAATAGCGCCGGAGTTCCGGCGTCTCATCGGGCCAGCCCAGCGTCGAGAACGGCCAGAGCGCGGAGGAGAACCAGGTATCGAGCACGTCCTCGTCGCGCTTGATCGGCGTCGGCTGGCCGTAATGGGCATCGGCCTCAGCCTGCGCCTCGGCTTCGCTGGCGGCGACGAAAGCGTGATTGTCCGGGCCGTACCAGGCGGGGATCTGATGGCCCCACCAGAGCTGGCGGGAAATGCACCATGGCTTGATGTTTTCGAGCCAGGCGAAATAGGTGTTCTGATATTGCTCCGGCACGAATTTGGTGCGGCCTTCGCGCACGGCGGCGAGCGCCGGCTGGGCCAGAATATCGGCCTTCACCCACCACTGATCGGTCAGGAACGGTTCGATGACGACGAGCTTCGATTTCTCGTCATGCGGCACCATGATGACCTTGTCTTCGATATGGTCGAGCCCGCGCGCCGGGTTCTTTTCGGCCAGAGCCGTGAGATCGGCGACGATGCGCTTGCGCGCCTCGAACCGGTCGAGGCCGCGATAGGCCGCGGGCACGAAGCCGTCATCGACGATAGCGCCGCGCGTGGTGAAGACGTTGATCTGTTCGAGATTGTTGCGAACACCGACTTCGAAGTCGTTGAAATCATGCGCAGGCGTGATCTTGACGGCGCCCGAACCCAGCGCCGGATCGGCATAGTCGTCACCGACGATGGGAATACGCCGGCCGACCAGCGGCAGCTCGACGAACTTGCCGATAAGGCCCTTATAGCGCTCGTCCTCGGGATGAACGGCAACGCCGCTATCCCCGAGCATGGTTTCAGGGCGCGTCGTGGCGACGACGATATAGTCGCGGGTTTCGTATTCGGTGGGCTTGCCCTCTTCATCGAAGGCAATGGGAAACTGATAGGTCACGCCATCCGCCAGCGCATAGCGCAGGTGCCACATATGGCCCTTGACCTCGATATTCTCGACCTCGAGGTCCGAGATCGCGGTTTCGAGGCCGGGATGCCAGTTGACGAGGCGCTTGGCGCGGTAGATCAGGCCGCGCTGATGCAGCTCGACGAACACCTTGGTGACGGCGCGGACCATCTGGTCGTCGGGCGCGCCATTGGCGCCCATGGTGAAGCGCTCGCGGCTGAAATCGGCGGAAGCCCCGAGGCGCTTCAGCTGGTTCATGATGGCGCCGCCGCTTTCGCCTTTCCACTCCCAGACCCGCTCGATGAATTTTTCGCGCCCCATGTCGCGGCGGTTCATCTGGCGCTCGCCAAGCTGGCGTTCGACGATCATCTGCGTCGCGATGCCGGCATGGTCCATGCCGGGCTGCCACAGCACGTCCTTCTTCAACATGCGGTTGAAGCGGATGAGAATGTCCTGAATGGTGTTGTTGAGGGCGTGCCCGATATGGAGCGAGCCTGTGACATTGGGCGGCGGAATGACGATGGTGAAAGTCTCGGCGCCAGGCTTCGCCCCTGCCCCGGCCGCGAAGGCATCGGCCTTGAGCCAGTCGGCGAAGATGCGGCTTTCGACAGCGCCGGATTCGTAGGTCTTTTCGATCATCACGTCACTCACAACGGCAAAGACCCGCCCAGGACCGGTTGTGCCGGAATTCTGGGCGGGCCGAACAGGATTGGCAGACTTCAAGCAAATGCGCGCCGCAGGGTCAACTGCGAGACAGCATCAGGAAAGCCGAAAGATCAATCGCCGCGCGAGATGCGGGAAATTTCCCGCTCCACCATGCGTTCGACGACGGAGGGCAGATATTCGTCCAGCCATTCCTTCAACATGGGCCGCAGCATGTCGCGGATCAAGTCTTCGATGGTGGTGGTCGACGCATTGCCGAGCCCGAGGCCATTGAGCTTCTTGAAGGAGCTTTGAACGGCCGCCTTGGTCGCCGGTTCGAGCAACTGGTTGGCGAGATCGGCGCTGAGCGTGGGATCGGGCATGGGAGCCGCCTGGGCAAGATTGGGCTGAGGACGAGGCGCGGCGGCAGCGGCTGGCGGCGTATAGACCGGCACGCGCTCCCGCTCCGGCTCGGCCATCACCGGTTCATCCACCTCGATCTCCGGTTCGTCCTCGGCGCTTTCCACCTCATCGAGATCGGCCGGCTCCGGCGCGGCAGCGTCTTCGCTTGCAGCTGCGCTGGCACGCGGTTCGCCCCGCGCCAGGCTTTCGGTATCGGCCAACAGCGCCTCGAAGCTAAGACCGGCCTTGCGCTGTTCTTCACCCGCCACGGCATCGGCGACGATCTGGGACGAGGACAGGGCAAGAGGCTCCACATCGTCGAGCATCTTGTTGAGGTCTTCGTCGCCCAGCTCTGGCGATGGAAAAGGTTCGGCAGACGCAAAAGGCTCCGCCGCCATGGCTTCCATCGGATCGGGCACGGTGTGGAAAGATGGCCGGCGCAACACGCTGGCCGCATCGTCATCGGCAATGATCTGCCGGATGGACGACAGGATTTCGTCCATGGACGGTTCTTTGGGCGCGGGCTTGTTCATCGGGGCCTCGTTACTCCGGATACTCAGGGACGCGACCGTCAGCCGGCGGCACCCTGATTCGTTACCAACACCTTAACTCCTGACCGGTGAAGAAGGAATCCGCCTTGAGGTCCGCCAACCGGTCTTCCACCGAAACTTGACGGTTACCGGTTCCGGCCATTGCAGCAGCGCAGAAAAAAGCACCCCCGGCGCATGCCGGGGATGCTCGATCGAATGGCGATGCCTGCCGGTCTATTCGTCGGCGACGGTGCGCAGCTCCTGCCACACATCCTCGACGGTGGCGCGGTAATTGTCCGGCGACTTGAGCTGCACCGGCAGCTTGAGGTCTTCGGCCGAAAGCTCGCCGGTCGCGGCGATCAGCGAGAACATGGCGACCACGCGGCTGGTATTCGCCGTGATCAGCGATTCACGGGCCGAAGTCAGTTCGGCCTGGGCGTTGAGCACGTCGAGCGTGGTGCGCTGGCCGAGATCGCGTTCCTGGATGACGCCTTCGACCACGAGCTGCTGCGAGGACACGGCGGCCTGGGCCGAGGTGATTTGCGCCGTGGTGTTCTGCATCGTGCTCCACGAGGTGATGACCGCCTCGCGCACCTGGTCATAGGCCGACATGGCGTCGACTTCCGACTTGATCTGCTCGAGATTGGCCTTGCGGACGCTCGCCCCGAGCGCACCGCCGGCATAGATCGGGATCGACAGCTGCAACTGCACCGAACCGCTGACGCCATGCGTTCCGCCGTTGAAGCAGCCGATGGCGCAGAGCTGGCCGATCAGATCGAGGGTCGGGCCGAACGCCGCCTGCGCACCGTCGCTGCCGGCCTGTGCGGCGCGAATGGCCGCCTTGGCGCTCAGGATCGCCGGATGGCGTTCCTCGGCGCTGGCGATGGCGCCATCGATGGTGCCCGGCACCATGTAATCGAAGCCGACATTGGACGAGAGATTGGACGGCTTGTGGCCGACCCAGCGGGCATAGCTCGCCTCGCTGGTCTGGAGGCTGGAAATGGCGGCACGATGCGAGGCGACCGCCTGGGCGAGACGCGCCTCGGCCTGGGCCACGTCGATGCGGGTGCCCTCGCCCACTTCGAGACGGTCGCGCGCCGATTGCAGCTGCGCCTGGAAGAAGTTGATGTTTTCCTGCCGCAACGCCACGAGCTGGCTGTCGCGGATCACCGACATATAAGCATCGGTGACCGAAAGCAGCACGTTCTGCTCTTCATTGCGCAGCGCCTGGGCGCTGAGATCGGTCATGGCGCGCGCCTGCTCGATATCCGCCTCGGTCTGGAAATTGTCGAACAGGTTCTGCCGGTAGGAGAGGCCGCCGGTCAGATCGTTGCCGTCGTTATAGCCGTCCCCGGTAATGCTGAAATTATAAGTGCCCTGCAGGGAGGCTGCGATGGTCGGGCGCTTGCCCGCCTCGGCCAGCGCGATGTTCTCGGCGGCCGACTTCACGCTCAGCAGGGCGGAAGCGATGTTGGGATTGTTGGTATAGGCGCTGGCCAAAGCCTCGGTCAGCGATTCACCATGGGCAACCATGGGCGCCGTACCAAGCATGAGGGCCACTGCACCGGCCATTAAAACGCGAGCACGAAACATAAAGGCCCTCCAGGTCCAATAACACTATGCCGGAGCCATCAGGGGATACACAACCGGCTTACTTCATTTGGGCGAGAAAAAGATGCAGAATCCCGCCGTTCGTGATTCGGGGGCAACACCTCGCCCCCCATCCTGCTTAAAAAACGAATTCTTCCGTCGCCCGAGACGTCTCCAGCAACGGCAAAGTCGAATTGAACTCGGCCCGGGCAGCGACCTCTTTGCCGGTCCGGACGTAAACATTGGCGACCGCCGTCGCACCTTCAAGGACCAGCGCCACAAGACGCCCATCATCCTTGAGACGGTCGAACAGCGCCTGCGGCACCGCCTCGAGCGCGCCATCGACGATGACGACGTCATATTCGCCCTTGCCGCCCTCGCTCAGCGAGCCCTGGACGACGCTGGCATTGGCAATGCCGAGCGTAGCGAGATTGGCGCTGGCGGCCGCAACCAGATCGGCATCTGCCTCGATGCCCACCACCGAGGCGGCGAGACCGGCAATGACGGCGGTGGAATAGCCGGTGCCCGCGCCAAGATCGAGCACATGCTCATGCGGCTCGATGGCGGCGAGCTGAAGCAGTTTGGCGAAGGGCGCGGGTGCGGCGAGAAACCGGCCGGCGCCCAGCGGCTGCACATCGTCGATATAGGCAATGGCGCGGCGCCCTTCGGGAACGAAAAGCTCGCGCGGAATACGGCCCATGATGGAAAGAATGCGCCTGTCGGTCACGTTGCCCGTTCGCAACTGGCTTTCGACCATTCTCTGACGGGCGCGTTCATAATCAGTCATTTACAGCGCTCCCGGCAACTTCGTGCCGGGTGTGAATATCGCCAGACATTAACACATGCAAGACGGCACAAGACCGGCGCGACAAAATGATGCCGCGTTCTTCACAGCCCGCAATACCGGTGAGCATGCACGGATTCTCGCCGCGCCGTAAGCAGAATTAACAAGGCCCGGAGGGGTTTTACCCTCCGGACTGCGTGCTTATTCGGCAGAAATCGGTCCCAGCACATTGCCCCGTTCATCCGCGGGCGGGAAGTCCGGACCGCGCAGCTCTTCCAGCGTCATTTCGTTAACGTGGTCGATGATCGAAGCGAAGGCGCGGGTCGAGCGCAGCATGCCTTCGGTCGGTACCAGTTCGGGCGTGTCGAGGCTGGTGTGATAGATCACGTGGTTGATGGTGTGGAAGGACGGGGCGTAATTGCCGTTCTTGGGGCCGTCTTCGACGCCATAGACCGAATTGCCGAAATCCGTCAGCTGCTGCAGGGCCATGTTCTCGAACGCGACGCTGCCCAGCGCACTCCAGCGCGAGGCCGAAAGGCCGTTCGAGGGGGTGAGGCTGTCGTTATACATATAGAGCAGCGTTTCGGATGGATGCTCCATGGTCAGCTTGAGGGCGACATTGTCCCAGTCATAGGTATCGTCGATGCCGACATCGGGCCGGCCGCGGGCGACTTCACCATGATGGTGGTCGGGGAAGGAGATGAACACCATTGTGCGCGGCCGCTCCTCGATGGGCTTGGCGGCATAGTGCCGGGCCAGTTCGAGCGCGCTGGCCATGCCCGAATTATTGTCCATCGCGGCCTGGAAATAGCCGTCGGTATGGGCCATGACGACGATTTCCTCCTCCGAGGCTCCGGGAAGGGTCGCGACCGTATAGGCGGTCTCGACATCCTTGAGTTCCGGCACATCGAGCTTGAGCGAGACCGTCACCTTCTCGCCGGCGCCGAGCCGGTCGCGCAGGGCGAAGCCTTCGTCCTGGCTCAGCGTCATCTGCGGGATTTCCTTGATGCCGCCCTCGGGCTGGAACTGACCGTTGCCCGGCACGGCCATGACATTGATGATCATGGCTGCGCCGAGGTCCTTGGCGCGGGTATTGGCATTGAAAAGACCAGCGCGGTCCGAAGCCGAATGGCTGCGCCCGCCGGGCACGAAGGTCGAATAGATGACGACCGCCTTGCCCTCCACGTCGCGGCCGATGAAATCGGCCTCTGCCCCGACACCGATCCAGATGGCCTCCGCCGTGATGCCTTCGGGCGGCGTACCGGCCGTGCCGGATGCGGGAAATATGGTCTCCATACTGATCGTTTCGCCGCTATCGGTGGTGTAGCTGCCCTCCCAGCCATTGGGGCGCCAGTCCTCGGGGATGGTATAGGGGAAGCTCTCGACGCTGAGGCCCAGCCGCTCGAACTCGTCGGTCATGTATTTCATGCCTTCGCGGTCAGCCTCGGTGCCGGGAAAGCGTCCCCACCATTGGGAATTGACGGTGTCGCGATATTTGAGCGCGATGGCCGACAGATTGATGATGTCCTGCTTCATGCGGGGGCCATCGATGTCGGCATAGTCCTCCTGCCCCGGCTTGAGCGGAAACACCGGATATTGGTCGTCGGTGAGCAGGGTCGTCGCATGGTCGCGCGGCAGGCCGACGCCGAAGGTCTTTTCGGTCTTCGGGCCGTCGTCCATCTGCGCCATGGACGGTACTGCGCCGATGCAGGCGACCGCCAGCCCAAGGCCAGCCAGGCGGATCAGTTTCGATCTGGGCATTTCTTTCCTCCTCCGATTGTCAAGCCGGAGAGCACGGCTCCCCGCGAAGGAACGAGTGCAAGCCATGTGCCATATCAAGGAAATATCAGCCGAAAGACGAAGCCTGAAAAAGCGCGAAGCATGCGGTTGACCAAGGCAAATCACGCGCCATATTGCGGCGTAATCAGAAAATTTGCCTATAGTCTCACTGCCTATTGCATAAGGCGCGGAGGTCAAATAGGTACTCCAACCCAGAGGCCACGTGGCGGAGTGGTTACGCAGCGGATTGCAAATCCGTGTACTCCGGTTCAATTCCGGACGTGGCCTCCATTCCCCTGAAAGACATGTGTCACCGCTTGGAAGCACCTTATGTCACCGCGAGGGAACGCCGAAGCACCGGATCGGTCCGATAGATGCCCCTCCCCCATGCCCTGATCCTGGCCGGCGGACGCGGCGAACGGCTGGGCGGCGTCCGCAAGGCCGAGCTCAAGATCGGCGGCAGAAAACTCCTCGACCGCATCCTCGATGCCATGCACCCGGTAGCGCAGCCGGTTCTCCTGTCGATCGGGCAACGCCAAATGGAATGGCCCGGCCTTGTTCCGATAGCCGATTTCGACGCACCCCTTGGCGGACCGCTGGCCGGCCTCGCGGCCGGGATCGACTATCTCGCTCAACGCGGCATTACGACGGGTCATCTGGTGACAGCCGCCGTCGACACGCCCTTCCTGCCGGCCGATTACGTGACGGTGATGCAAGACGCGATCGGCACGCATGAAGCGGCCTATGCCGCATGGGGCGATTCATTCTACCCGACCAGCGCAGTCTGGCGGCTCGAAGCGCTCCAGGACCTGCCTGCCGAGGCACGCGCGGGGACCATCAACAGCCCCAAAGCCCTGCTCCGCAACCTCGACGCCACCGCAGTCGACTGGTCCCACCAGGCGCAAAACCCTTTTGCCAATATCAACACCATGGGCGACGTCCTGACCCTTGGTCGCCGAGGCCGTTGAGACGGACCGGACGATAGTTTAGATCTGTCCAGGACGGAGAGGTACCGCCATGCGCATCTCGCTTACTAAGGCAAAGAGGCAATCGACGGACCTCACGCGCAGCGCCGAAGCCGATAGCGTGCCGATGCAGCCGAATATCGATGCAAAGTCGCGCGGAATGGTGCTCGGAACCGTCCGGACCATAGTCTCGAAAAAGGCTACAGCCAGCACCAGCGCCGCCCGTAGTCAGGATTTCCTCTACGGTAAGGATGTCTACCCGATTGATCGTGGCCGATCTCGCAGGCGCGCTCTAACCCCTCTTTCCGCGCCTCCCGGCCGCCATGTCGTCTGACTGTCAAATTATTCACATGCTGATGCGTTTGGGGGTTGGCAAACCAAATCAGTTTGGGTACACGGACCACGCCTTCGCAAGAGGGCGCACCAAAATGTTCCGCGATAGCTCAGTTGGTAGAGCGTTCGACTGTTAATCGAATGGTCGCTGGTTCGAGTCCAGCTCGCGGAGCCACTTGGTTTCCTTAAGCGCAATGTTCAGCGCCTTCTCCAGACATCCCCGGATATGCCCGCAGCGCAAGGCTTTACGCCTTGGTATGCTTCGTCAAAACTGGCGCGATACCGCTTCGACTTTATACGCATGCATTGCCAGCGCCCGACTGCGCTTGTAATGCTTCGGGACAACCAGTTACCAGGACTTCCCTCATGGACGCCGTTGAAAGCAAGGCCGGTCCGGCCGTGCAGAAAACTTCGCTCGTCATCATCCTCGCGGTGAGCGCGTCGCATCTGCTCAACGATCTGATGCAGTTCATCCTGCCCGGGCTCTATCCGCTGCTGAAGACCACTTATGGGCTCGATTATGTGCAGATCGGGCTCATCACGCTGGCCCAGCAGATCACCGCGTCCATCCTGCAGCCGCTGATCGGCTATTATGCCGATATGCGGCCGAAACCCTATTATCTGGCCATTTCCATGATCTTCGCCCTTGGCGGCATCATATTGGTGACGACGGCGAATACCTTCCTGCTGCTGATCCTCGCGGCGATGATCGGCGGCATCGGCTCGGCCATCTTCCATCCGGAAGCCTCGCGTGTCGCGCGCATGGCCTCGGGCGGCAAGCTCGGCTTCGCCCAGTCGCTGTTCCAGGTCGGCGGCAATGCGGGCACGGCCATCGGCCCCTTGGTCGCCGCCTATTTCCTGCTGCCGCGCGGCCAGAGCAGCGTCGCCTGGTTCGCCATCGTCGCCATTGCCGGGCTCGTCATCCTGAGCGCTGTCGGCAGGTGGTATGCCGGCCATCAGCGCGCCAACCCGCCGCAAAACGTCGCCAAGGCGGTAGAGCAGATATTTTCCCGCAAGCGCCTTGTGGGCGCCTTCGCCGTCATCGGCGCGCTGCTGCTGTCGAAATATGTCTATATGTCTTCGATCACCAGCTATTACAGCTTCTTCCTGATCGACAAGTTCGACCTGACGCCGGAACAGGCGCAGATCTATCTGTTCCTCTTCCTCGGCGCCATTGCCGCCGGCACCTTTATCGGCGGGCCGGTGGGTGACCGCTTCGGCCGGCTGACGGTGATCTGGTGTTCGATCGTCGGAGCCCTGCCCTTCACCCTGCTGCTGCCCTATATGAATCTCTTCGGCACGGCCGTGGTCAGCGTGCTGGTCGGGCTGATCCTGTCATCGGCTTTCTCGGCTATCGTCGTCTATGCCCAGGAACTGGTGCCCGGCAAGGTGGGCATGGTGGCCGGCTTCGTGTTCGGCTTCGCCTTCGGCATCGGCGCCATCGGCGCTGCTGTGCTGGGTGCCCTCGCCGATCACGTCGGCATCATCGCCGTGTTCAATTTATGCGCCTTCCTGCCATTTCTCGGCTTCCTGACGGTGTTCCTGCCGAAAACGCATATGCGCGCATCCCTGGAGACCAAACCCGCATGAGTTTCGAATCCGAACCCGATGGCGAAAGCCAGATCACGCTGACACGCGTCATCGACGCCGACATCGCCGATGTCTTCGCCGCCTGGACCGACCCGGCCCTGATCGAGCAATGGCAGGCGGATTACGCCGAAGTCGATCCGTATAAGGGCGGGGAATACCGCTTCGTCACCGAAGGCGACGACGACGATGAGGAACATGTCGTCACCGGCGAATATCTCACCTTCATCGAAGATGAACGGCTGGTGATGAGCTGGGTCCACAAGGATGGCGAGGACGAGAGCGACGATCTGATCTTCGTGCTCGACGTCACCTTCACCGAGCTGGGCGATGGGCGCACCAGCATCACCTTGGTCGAACGCGGCCTGTCCCATGCCGATCCGGAATCGCGCATCTTCTCCATCGAGGCGTGGAGCGCGGCGCTCGAACAGCTCGCCGAGCTGATGGAATAGGATTTTTGCGCAGGGCGAGGACATTCCGCAAATTCATTGCCCGATTTAATCCTTTGCCGAACAGGTATGCCGCCAAAGATCGCGCCAGGGAAAAGCCCTGCCGGAATGAGCCGTGAAGCTTGCCGCCCCCGGAGGTGAGCCTTACCTTTATTGCTCAACGAGAAACGACCCGAACATGGCCAAGCACCAAGACCTGATTTCCGCCATCGGCAATACGCCGCTCATTCGTCTCAACCGCGTTTCCGAACTCACCGGCTGCGAAATCTGGGGGAAGGCCGAGTTTCTCAATCCCGGCCAGTCGGTCAAGGACCGGGCGGCCCTGTTCATCATCCATGATGCGGTCAAGAGTGGCGCGCTGAAGCCGGGCGGCACCATTGTCGAGGGCACGGCCGGCAATACCGGCATCGGTCTCACCCTGGTCGCCAATTCCCTCGGCTTCAAATCGGTGATCGTCATCCCCGAAACGCAGAGCCAGGAAAAAAAGGACGCGCTGCGGCTTTATGGCGCCGAACTGATCGAGGTTCCCGCCAAGCCCTATAAGGACCCGAACAACTACATCAAGCTGTCGGGTCGCCTCGCCGAAAAGCTCGCCAGGGAATTGCCGGGCGGCGCGGTCTGGGCCAACCAGTTCGACAATGTCTCGAACCGGCGCGCCCATATCGAGACCACCGGCCCCGAAATCTGGAGCCAGACCGGCGGGCGGATCGACGGTTTCATCTGTTCGGTGGGCAGCGGCGGCACGCTGGCCGGCATTGCCGAAGCCCTGCGCGCACGCAGCAAGGATGTCAGGATCGGCCTTGCCGATCCCGAGGGCGCTGCGCTCTACAGCTACTACACCACCGGAGAGCTGGCCTCTTCCGGCAATTCCATCACCGAGGGCATTGGCCAGGGCCGCATCACCGCCAATCTCGAAGGACTGACGGTCGACCATCCCTACCAGATCTCCGATGCGGAAGCCCTGCCCTATGTCTTCGACCTGCTCGAGCATGAGGGCCTGTGCCTCGGCGGCTCCAGCGCCGTCAACATCGCCGGCGCCGTGCGCATGGCCCGCGATCTCGGGCCGGGCAAAACCATCGTCACCGTCCTCGCCGACTATGGCAACCGCTACCAGTCGAAGCTCTTCAACCCCGCCTTCCTCGCCGAACGCGGCCTCCCCGTCCCCCAATGGCTGCTGCGCCAGCCCAGCGTGGATATCACGTCGGTGATGGAGACGGTGACGGTTTAGTCCGCCGGTGCGCCGACGTTCACCACCTTTCCCGCGGGCTTGACCCGCGGGCCAACCTCCACTCGCGCCGCACATTGTGCTTATCCCGAGAGGCCCGCGGGTCAAGCCCGCGGGAACGGCGGTGTGCGTGATGCTCCACCATTGCCGGGCAACGCCCGGCTGATAAGCTGCCTTCCCTACGAGTCTCGGAGGCGCCTTGTTCGGCATTGACGATATCCTGAGGGCGGTGCTGGCGGATCTGCATATCGTGGCCGCGATCACTGCGCTGATCTATCTCCTGGCCTTGGTCTGCGCCGTGCGCGAGATCATGAATTCGCGGACCTCGCAGGGCTCCATCGCCTGGCTGCTGTCGCTGGGGCTGCTGCCCTTCCCCACCGCCTTTCTCTATCTGGTCTTCGGCTGGAAATTCTTCGACGACTACGCCACCGACCGCATCCGCAATGGCCGCGCCGCCCGCCCGCTCCGGGCCAAGGACCTGGCGCTGATCGACCGCGAAACCAGCGCGCAATGGCCGGTGCAGACCAAGGTGTCGGAAGTCCCGTTCCTCACCGGCAACGATGTGGAACTGCTGATCGACGGCAAGGCCACGTTCGAGTCCATCTTCGCCGGCATCGCCGAGGCCAGGGACTACCTGCTCGTCCAGTTCTATATCGTGCGCGACGACCGGCTGGGCGAGGAACTGGCCGAAAGGCTGATCGAGCGGGCCAATGCCGGGGTCAAGGTATACCTGCTCTATGACGATGTCGGCAGCACCGGCATGCCGAAGAAATTCCGCGTGCGGCTGCGCGAGGCGGGCGTGAAGGTCGCCGGCTTCAACCAGCGGCACAAATTCTTCCGCGTCTATGGGCCGACCCGCATCAATTACCGCAATCACCGCAAGATCGTCGTGGCCGATGGCGAGGTCGCCTGGGTCGGCGGGCACAATGTCGGCGTCGAATATCTCGGCGAAGACAAGCGCTTCGGCCATTGGCGCGATACCCATGTGAAGGTCACCGGCCCGGCGGCGCTCGGCTGCGCGCTGCTGTTTCGCGAGGATTGGGAATGGGCGACCGGCGAAGTCCTGCCCTCGACACCGCCCGAAACCGTCGCGACGCCCGGCGATCAGCCGGTTCTGGTGATGGGCAGCGGGCCGGCCGACAAGCTCGAGGAATGCGCCATCGCCTTCACCGATGTCATCGCGCAGGCGCGCGAGCGCATCTGGATCGTCAGCCCCTATTTCGTGCCCGATACCGATGTGCGCACCGCTCTGTTCGGTGCGGCGCTTCGGGGCGTCGACGTGCGCGTCATGCTGCCCGAACAGCCCGACCACACGCTTGTCTGGCTCGCCAGCATCGCCCATGCCGATGCCATGGTCGAGCATGGCGTCAAGGTCTATCGCTATACGACCGGCTTCCTCCACCAGAAGGTGGTGCTGATGGATGATCGCATCGCCAGCGTCGGCAGCGCCAATTTCGACAACCGCTCCTTTGCCATCAATTTCGAGATCACCCTGTGGTTCACCGATCCCAAGACCATCGGGGCGGTGGAATCCATGCTGCTCGACGACTTCGGGAATTGCCGCCTCGTGGAGCGCGCCGAGGTCAAGACCCGTTCCCTGCCGCTGCGTTTCCTGACGCAGGCGGCGCGCCTGTTTTCTCCCGTGCTTTGAGTGCTTCCATGACCGAATTTCTGTTTCGCGACGACAGCTATCTGCAATCCGCTCGTGCCCTGGTGACGGCGATCACGCCCGAAGGCGGCATCGTGCTCGACCGCACCATTTTCTATGCGACCTCGGGCGGCCAGCCCGGTGATAGCGGCGTCCTCGAACGCGCCGACGGCAGCGCGGTCGCCATCGCGACGGCCATCCATCCCGATGGCGACAAGACCGCGATCGTGCATGTGCCGGCCGAAGGCCAGACGCTCCCCGCCATCGGCGAAGCGGTGACGGCGAAGATCGACTGGGAGAATCGCTACAGGCTCATGCGCATGCACACGGCGCTCCATCTGCTCTCCGTGGCGTTCCCCTTCCCCGTCACCGGCGGATCGGTGGGCGCGGAAAAAGGCCGGCTCGATTTCGACATGCCGGAAGTGCCGGCAGACCTCGCCGCGCTCGAAGCGGAACTCAACGCCATGGTTGCGGGCGAGCACGACATCACGCAGGAATGGATCACCGACGCCGAAATGGCGGCCCAGCCCGATCTCATCAAGACCATGAAGGTGAAGCCTCCCATGGGTCAGGGCCGCGTGCGGCTGATCCGCATCGGCTCGGTCGATCTCCAGCCCTGCGGCGGCACCCATGTGCGCAATACGCGTGAGATCGGGCCGCTCAGGCTCGGCAAGATCGAAAAGAAGGGCAAGGAAAACCGGCGGGTGAACCTGCTGTTCGGCTGAAGCGCGACTGCGATCAATCCGTCATGATGGTCGGTGCAGACTGGCCATGGGCAGAGGGAGTGACCATGCGCATCCTGAAGGGCTTGGCGATATTGCTGGCGGGCGTGGTCCTTGCCGGCGGCATTTATGGCTGGGGCGCGGGATGGTTCTATCCCTGCGGCCCCCTCGATCGGCTGGTCTCGATAAGCCGCTGCACGGTGATCGCCAAGTTCGACGACCGGATACCGCAGGCGCTTTTGCGGGAATCGGATGGCGACCTTCTGGCCGTGCTGCGCCAGGACGGGCGCAATCCGGCCCTGCCCCAACAGCTCGTGGAACTCAGCCTCGATGGGCAGGTCCGCGCCGAAGTCGAACTGACCGGCGTTCCGCCCGAGGCCAATTGGATGGCGGCGGCGCTGTCGCCCGATGACGGCCGGATCGCGGCTTCGCTTTTCGACGCCATGGCGCAGGTCCTCGACCGCGCCACCGGTGCGACGGTCACCGAGATACCCGTTCGCAATGCGGCGCTGGTGGGCTTCGACGGCACGGACCGGGTGATGATCGAACGCGGCATCGAAAGCACCGAGCGGCCGCCCGAGCCGGCGGCCGATATCTTTTCGGCCCTCGATGGCAGCGCGCAGGGCGAGATGACCAATGCGGCGACCACCGCGCTTCATAGTCACGGGCTCACCAAGGCCCTGTCTGCGGATGGCAAGATGCTGGCGCAGCATGTCGAAACGCGCGGCGATAGCGGGGTGGTCGCGGTTCGGCTGGCGGATGCGGCCTATCCCGCCTGGTCCGGCCGGCTGATAACCGCTCCGTTGAGCTCATGGCTGCGCCATCTCCTGCCCGAACTCTGGTTCAGCCCCGATGGGCAATATCTCGCCGCTTCGTTCGACAGCGCCCCGGTCTGGGGCAAGGACACGTCGGCCCTGGTGGTGTGGGATCTCGGCGACAGCCGGGTCGTGGTGCAAATCCCCACCAATGAAGGCGAATGGGACAATCTCGTCTGGCTCGATGATCGGCGTCTGGCGCTCAGCCGCTTCAACCTTGTGACGCGCAAGGCCGAAATCGCCGTGATCCGCTACCGGATGGGCGGAGCGTAAAGCACGCCGCCGGTGTTCCACAGCGCGTTCTGCCCGCGCAGAAGCGCCGCCCCGGTCTGCGGACCGAAATGGCGGTCATAGAGTTCGCCGTAATTGCCCACGGCGCGGATGATATTGGCCATGAAGGTTTTCGGCAGGCCGAGCGAGTTGCCGAAATCGCCATCGACACCGAGCAGACGCCTTATGGCGGGTGTGCGCGCATTGGACAGGGAATCGACATTGAGCGCGGTGACGCCCAGTTCCTCGGCATTGATGAGGGAAAAGATGGTCCATTGCACGATGTTGAACCATTGGTCGTCCCCCTCGCGCACCACCGGCCCCAGCAATTCCTTGGAGATGCGCTCGGGTAGGATGCGGTGGCTGGCCGGATCGGGCAGGCCCCGGCGAATGGCCTGCAATTGCCGGGCCGGTGCCGAAATCGCCTGGCAGAGCCCGGCCTGATAGGCAACGGAGAGGTCGGCGATATCCTCATAGGGCACTTCGGTATAGCGCGCCTGATTGGCGAAGAAGAATTCCTGCAGGCGATCCAGCTCCTCGCCGCCATCGACGACGCAGACGCTGATATCGTCGAGCTCATAGGCCGAAACCACGCCCAGCGATTGCGGCACCATGAAAGCCTGGCCGTCGAAAAAGGCGGTGGCGACATAGGTCGCGCCATAAAGCGTGTCGCGCCGCTCCGTCCACGGACCGTTGCGGGTCAGAACATCCACATCGCCCGTCTGGAGCGCGGCAAAGCGGGCCTCACCGCGCAGCGGACGGAACTCGATAAGGTTGGGATCGCCGAAAACGGCGGCGGCGATCGCACGGCAGAGATCGACGTCGAAACCCGACCAGCGCCCTTCCCCGTCCTGCTGGGCAAAGCCCGGCAGCGCTCCGGTCGCGCCGCAGATGAGAAAGCCGCGCTCCCGCACCGCCTCCAGCGTCTGCGCCTCAGCCGAGGAAACCGCAACCGCCATGCCAAGCAGCATCATGCCGACAATGCGGCACCAGGCTGGCAAGAGACGCAGGGGATGTCGCATGGACGGCGATCACGCTCGTTTCGTTCCCCCCAGCATATCGGCGGGGGGCAGCATCGGGTCAAGCTTAGTTCTGGTTTGTGAATAGCTTTTCACGCCCCGGCAGCGACGACCCGATGCAAAACGACGGCCCGCCTTCCGTTCAGTGCAGAATCTGGCTGAGAAAGAGCTTGGTGCGCTCGTGCTGCGGGTTGGAGAAGAAGGCCTCCGGCTCGTTCTGCTCGATGATCTGCCCCTGATCCATGAAGATGACGCGGTTCGCCACCTGCCGCGCAAACCCCATTTCATGGGTGACGCAGATCATGGTCATGCCCTCTTCGGCAAGGCTGATCATCACGTCCAGCACTTCCTTGACCATTTCCGGATCGAGCGCCGAGGTCGGCTCGTCGAACAGCATGATCTTGGGCTGCATGCACAAAGAACGGGCGATGGCGACGCGCTGCTGCTGACCGCCCGAAAGCTGGCCGGGATATTTCGCGGCCTGCTCGGGAATCTTGACCCGTTCGAGGTAATGCATGGCGGTCGCCTCCGCCTCGGCGCGCGGAATGCCGCGCACCCAGATCGGCGCCAGCGTCAGGTTCTCGAGGATGGTCAGATGCGGGAACAGGTTGAAGTGCTGGAACACCATGCCGACTTCGCGGCGCACCTCGTCGATGCGCTTGAGATCGGCCGTCAGTTCCGTGCCGTTGACGATGATCTGGCCCTGCTGGTGCTCTTCGAGCCTGTTGATGCAGCGGATCAGGGTCGATTTGCCCGAGCCCGAGGGGCCGGCGATGACGATGCGCTCGCCGCGCATGACCCGCAGATTGATGTCGCGCAGCACATGGAAATCGCCATACCACTTATGCATGTCGATGACATCGATTGCGACGTCGGTATCCGAGACCTGCATCTGCGAGGTATCGATGGCGCGGTCGACGGTGGTTTCAGAGACTTGGGACATTGATTTACCTCTTGTGCCCGGTATCGAGGCGCCGCTCCATGAACAGCGAATAGCGCGACATGCCGAAGCAGAAAATCCAGAACACCATGCCGGCGAACAGATAGCCGGTAATGGTCTGGGTCGGAGAGATCCAGTTGACGTCCGAGCTTGCCGACTGGACGGTGTTCAGAAGATCGAAAATGCCCACGATGGACACCAGCGACGTGTCCTTGAACAGGGCGATGAAGGTATTGACGATGCCGGGGATGACGTGCCGCAACGCCTGGGGCAGGATGATGAAATAAGTCCGTTTCCAGTAGCTGAGGCCGAGCGCGGCGGCGGCTTCATATTGCCCGCGCGGTAGCGCCTGCAGCCCGCCCCGCACCACTTCGGCCAGATAGGCCGAGGCAAACAGCGTCACCCCCACGAGCGCCCGCAGCAGCTTGTCGATCGTCGTGCCCGAGGGCATGAACAGCGGCAGCATGATCGAGGCCATGAACAGCACGGTGATCAGCGGCACGGCGCGCCACAATTCGATGAACATGACGCACAGCGTCTTGATGATCGGCAGTTTCGATTGCCGCCCCAGCGCCAGCAATATGCCGATGGGGATCGAGCAGATGATGCCGACAAGCGAGATGATGAGGGTCACCATCAGGCCGCCCCACTGCTCCGTCGGCACGCGCGGCATGCCGAAAACGCCGCCATTGAGCAGGTAGAAGCTGACAACGGGGAAGACGACGAAGAACAGGATGGCGTTGAGCCGCTTGAACGGCGCCCGCGGGATCAGCAGCGGCGTGATCAGCACCGCCAGCATGAAGAAGACGAGGTTGGGCCGCCAATATTCGGCCGGCGGATAGAAGCCATAGATGAAGAAGCTGAAGCGGGCGGCGATATAGGCCCAGCACGCCCCTGCCCCTTCGGCCCGGCATTGTTCGACCGTGCCGCCCGGCGGCACGGCATGGCCGATGACATAGTTGAAAAGCGGCGGCACTACCCAGAGCAGGAACAGTATGCCCAATATGGTGAGCACCGCGTCGCCCGGTGTGGCGAACAGATTGCGCCGAAGCCAGTGCGACACGCCGCCGATACGGCCGGGGGCCGGACGGGGTTCCTCGAAATGGGTGCGGACGAAGACGGTATCGGTTGCCATGGTCATGCTCCTACCGCTCCACCAGGGCCACGCGGCTATTATACCAGTTCATGAAGGCCGAGGTCAGCAGTGACAGCACCAGATAGACCCCCATGGTCATGGCGATGACTTCGATGGCCTTGCCTGTCTGGTTGAGCGTCGTGCCGGCGAACACGTTCACCAGTTCCGGATAGCCGATGGCGGCGCCCAGCGAGGAATTCTTGGTGAGGTTGAGATATTGGCTGGTCAGCGGCGGCACGATCACCCGCATGGCCTGCGGGATGATGACGAGGCGCAGCCTGTCGCCATCCTTGAGCCCCAGCGACTGCGCCGCCTCGGTCTGGCCGTGGCTGACCGCCTGAATGCCGCCGCGCACATTCTCGCCGATAAAGGCCGCCGTATAGATCGACAGGCCGAAGACCAGCGCCACGAGTTCGGGCGGCAATTGCAGGCCGCCGGCGAAGTTGAAGCGCTGCAGCACCGGCACGTCGAAAGAGAGACTGGCGCCACTGACGAGGAAAGTGCCCCCGATGACGACGATGAACAGCCCGATCGCAGCCAACAGTACCGGAAAGCGCTTGCCGGTTGCGTCCAGGCGGCGTTTGGCCCAACGGGAGAGGCCTATGGCACCAAGGATGGCGACGGCGATGGCGATATAAACCCAGCCGAATTGTTCGTCCGGCAGGGGCCGCGGAATCATCAGCCCGCGCTGGTTGAGATAGATGTCGAAGGGGAACGCCAGCGAGTTGCGGACCGCCGGCATCGCCTTCAGCACAGCGAAGTACCAGAAGAAAAGTTGCAGCAATAACGGGATGTTACGGATGGTTTCGATATAGACCGAAGCAAAGCGCGACACCAGCCAATTGGATGAAAGCCGCGCCACGCCGAGGGTAAATCCGAGGATCGTCGCACAGACGATGCCAATGACCGCCACCAGCAGAGTATTGAGCAGCCCCGCCAGGAACGCTTGCCAGTAATAGGAATTCCGAGACCACTCGAACAGCGTGAAACTGATATCGAAACCGGCAGTACGGAACAGAAAATCGAAACCCGTCGACTTGTTCTGCGCCGCCAAATTCTGCGCAGTATTGATGGCGATCCAGGCGAAAAAGGCGATAACCAGGGCGGCGACGACGATCTGATAGATGATCCCGCGAAAGACCGGGTCATTCAGCAGCGACGTTCGCGCCGGGGCGCTGCGCATATTGTCTTGCACGGCCATGGGATGAACATTCCCTTTCAGACGAACCGGGGCGGCTCAGAAACGGTGACAAAGAGACAAAAGCTCCGCCGGCATGGCGGATCGCCACGTTCAGTCAGATCGATCGAAAGTGTCACCGAGGCGTAGGGCCGCCAGTTCAAAAACCAAATCCGGCGCTCCCAGGGGAAGCGCCGGATCCGTGAGACTGCTAGCGGATCGGCATGGCGTATTGCAGGCCGCCATTGGTCCACAGAGCGTTGAGGCCGCGCTCCAGACCGATCGGGGTCGCGGGGCCGACATTGCGGTCATAGACTTCGCCGTAGTTACCGACGAGCTTGATGATCTGGTAAGCCCAGTCCTTGCTGAGGCCGATGGGAGCGCCGAAATCGCCCTCGACGCCGAGCAGACGCTTGATGGCCGGATTGTCGGAGCCCAGCATCTCGTCGATATTGGCCGAGGTCACGCCGAGTTCTTCAGCCTCGAGCAGGGCGTAATAGGCCCAGCGATTGATCTTCAGCCAGCGGTCATCGCCCTGGCGCACCACGGGGCCGAGCGGCTCCTTGGAGATGATCTCGGGCAGAATGATGTGATCGGCAGGATTGGCCAGGCGCGAACGCTCGGAAGCCAGAGCCGAGGAGTCAGTGGTATAAACGTCGCAGCGGCCGTCTTCATAGGCCTTCACCACTTCATCCTGGTCGACGAACACGACGGTGTTGAATTCCAGGTTGTTGGCGGCGAAATAGTCGGCGGCGTTGAGCTCGGTGGTGGTGCCCGATTCAATGCAGATGGCGGCGCCGGACAGTTCCAGCGCGGAGCTGATGCCATCGGCTTCGCGCACCATGAAGCCCTGGCCGTCGTAATACATCACGCCGACAAAGGTGATGCCGAGATCGGTGTCGCGGCTCATGGTCCAGGTGGTGGTGCGCGACAGAATATCGATTTCACCGGCCGAGAGAGCGGCGAAACGCTCCTGGCTGGTCAAAGGCGTGTAGCGGACCTTGTCGGCGTCGTTGAAAACGGCCGCGGCCACGGCACGGCAGAAGTCGACTTCCAGACCCGCCCACACATTGTTGGCGTCGGGCGCCGAGAAGCCGGCGACACCGCCGGTCACACCGCACTGGACGTAATCCTTGGCGCGCACGTCATCGAGCGTATCCGCATAGGCCTGCGTTGCGGTGAAGCCGAGTGCGGTCGCCAAAGCGAACGTCATAAGCTGTTTTTGCATCGTATTTTGCCTTTTGGTTTCCTGACCCTGAGTTCCAGGGCAAACCGGCGAACCGGAATACCCCGGACATCCGCCGCCTTTCATGGCGGTCATGATGCTGCTAGGCATGGAAGCGGCTATTGTTTCTTGCGTCAAGGGTAGACAGGCCGTTGGGACAGCAAAGCTGTCACTTTTTTGAACAAATAAAGCCGGTGGCGCTAAAATAGGCTGCATGCACACAATGAATGGCGAAAAAGACGGCGCGGACGCCGAATTTTCCTTCGAAACTCTACTGACCCATATGGGACGCGAGCCGGATGACCAATTTGGCTTCGTCAATACCCCGGTCTACAGGGGCTCCACGGTTCTATTCAAAACGCTCGCCGATATAGAGGCGCAGCAACAGCGTTTTCTTTACGGGCGTGCTGGCAACCCCACCACGCAGAGCGTCGAGGCGGTCGTGACCACCCTCGAAGGGGCCTACCGTACGCGGCTGGTGCCCTCAGGTCTAGCCGCCATTACCATCGCGCTCCTCGCCTGTGTAAGGGCGGGCGACGAGGTGCTGATTACCGACAGCGCCTATGATCCGGGCCGCAAATTCGCCGATGGCTTCCTTGCACGCATGGGCGTGACGACCCGTTACTACGATCCGCGCATCGGGGCCGGCCTTGCCGGTCTGATGACGCCGAGGACAAAGGCGGTGCTGGCGGAAAGCCCCGGCTCGCTGACCTTCGAGGTTCAGGATATTCCGGCACTGGCCAAAGCCGCGCATGATGGCGGCGCCCGGCTCGTCGTCGACAATAGCTGGGCCAGCCCGCTTTTTCACAAGCCGCTGCAATTGGGCGCCGATATCGTCATCCATGCCGGCACAAAAATGTTCGTCGGCCATTCGGATGCCTTTGCCGGCACCATCTCCACCACCGAGGCCTCGTGGGCCGATGTGGAGCAGACCCGCGCCCTGCTTGGCTTCTTCACATCCGGCGACGAGGCATTCCTGGTCGCGCGCGGCCTGAGGACGCTGGCGGTGCGAATGAAGGAGCATGAACGGCGGGCGCTGGAAATCGCACGCTGGCTTGAGGCACAGGACGAGGTCGTCTCGGTGCTGCATCCGGCCCTGGCGAGCCATCCGGATCATCAGCTTTTCAAGCGCGACTTCACCGGTTCGGGCAGCCTCTTCAGCGTGCTGCTGAAGCCGGCACCGCGCGCCTCATCGGCAGCATTCCTCGACGGGCTCAAGCTCTTCACCATGGGCTATTCCTGGGGTGGCTATGAGAGCCTGTGCATTCCGGCCTGGCCCGCCAAGATTCGCACGGCGGTGCCATGGACGCAGGAAGGCAATCTTTTCCGCCTTCATATCGGGCTCGAAGGCATAGACGATCTGAAGCGCGATCTCGAAGCGGCTCTCGGCCGTTACGCGCGGGCGCGCTGACGCCAATTGCGCCATAGGCGCGACAGCGCCGGAAGGCCGCGGAAACGCACGCGGCCATCCGGCGTATTGGCGAACAGCCAGCGCTGTCTGGCGAAATAATTGCGCACAAGATAAGCGCCCATTGTACCGACAATGAAGCCGCCCAAAACATCGGTGGGATAATGGTCGCCAACGGCGATACGCGAAATCCCGGTCATCACGCCGATCAGCAGGAACAGGCCGAAAAACCGCGGTGCCATGAAGCCGACGACGAAGGCAAAGGCCAGGGCTGTGGTGGAATGCCCCGAAGGGAAGCTCTGATAGGTCCAGTCGTTCAGGATGCGCTGGAAATCGAAGGCGCCAACATCGTCGAAAAGCGCCGGTCGGCCACGCCCGAAAAAGCGCTTGAGCAGATTGGCGACGAGCCCGGGCGCGCCGACTGCCAGGAAGACGAAGCCGGCGATCATGCGAATTTCATAGGCCGCGCGCCGCATCAGGCCCGGCTTCAGCGCCAGATATGCCAGCGCCGCGATGATGAAGGCGATCAGCGTCGGAATGAGTATCCAGTCCGACAGGCCAAAATTGGTGATGAAGAAAAAGGGCGCGCGCCAGACCGCGGGCATGGCAATCATGGATTGCGACACCCAGACATCGACGAAAAGCAGGATGAACAAAGTCACCAGCACGACGTTGAGATAGCCGGGCCAGTTCTGACGATTGAGACCCAGCGGCCAAGGTTTGGTCAGGTCGAACATGCCGGCTTTGTCGCCTTCCGCGCCGAAGGCGTCAAGACAGATCGCCCGACGTGGTTACGCTTGCCCTTTGACAGCGAACGCGGTAACGGAGTGTGCGATTTCGGAGTGTAGCTCAGCCTGGTAGAGCACCGGTTTTGGGAACCGGGGGTCCAAAGTTCGAATCTTTGTACTCCGACCATCGCTTTCGTCATCGAGGGAGTGCGCATGACGGCCCGTATCTATCGTCCCGCCCGCAACGCCATGCAGTCGGGAAAGGGCAAGTCCCGCAATTGGGTGCTGGTGCATGAGCCGGCCGTACCACGCGAAATCGATCCGCTGATGGGCTATACGAGCTCATCCGATATGCGCCAGCAGATCCGGCTGTCCTTCGAAACACTCGAAGAAGCCGAAGCCTATGCCCAGCGCAACGGCATCCCCTATTCGGTGCAGCCGGCGCAGGATCCCTCCCCCAAGCGGGTCAGCTACCCCGACAATTTCCGCGCCGATCGCAAGACCCCTTGGACGCACTGACCTTCGCGCATAGCACCAGCAAAGCGCTGCAACCATCTGTAGTGTTTTATCTTCTGGAGAGCCCGCATGGATAGCGCGCTGCTGATCGTGCTGTGTGGCGCGGCAGCGGCGGGCTTTGCGCAGGGCGTTTCTGGTTTTGCCTTTTCGCTGGTGGCGCTTTCCATCTGGGCCTGGGCCGTAGAGCCGCAAATGGCCGCGGCCATGGCAGTCTTTGGCGCGCTGTTCGGGCAGATCGTTGCCCTGCCTTTCATCTGGCGCGGCTTCGAACTCAAAAAGCTGCTGCCGCTTCTCGCGGGCGGGCTGGCGGGCGTGCCGCTCGGCGTCCTGCTGCTGAGCTGGTTCGATCCGACCCTGTTCAAATTCGGGCTTGGCGTGTTCCTGCTGTTCTATTGCCCGCTTATGCTGTTTTTGCGGCCCGATTTCGTCATTGCACGGGGCGGATGGCTTGCCGATGCCGTGGCGGGGATCGGCGGCGGCATATTGGGCGGAATCGGTGGCATTGCCGGCCCCATTCCGACACTGTGGACGACACTGCGCGGCTGGAGCAAGGAAACCCAGCGCGGCGTGCTCCAGGCCTTCAATATCTGCATGCATGTAACGACGCTGACCGCCTATGGCCTCAGCGGCACGCTCAATGGCGAGACGCTGAACATGTTCGCCATCATCGCACTGCCCGTCGCCGTACCCGCACTGCTGGGCGTGCAGTTGTTCAACCGGCTCGATGCGCGCGCCTTTCGCCGCATGATTCTGATTTTGCTGATGATCTCCGGTCTGGCCTTGATCTGGGGAGCGGTCGGCCACTGGATCTGAGGCTTGAGGTTCAGGCCAAAAATCCGCAAGATCACGGACCATGATTTTCGGACGGTCACAGATGCTCCGTAGCCTGCTTGTTTGCGCCGCCCTTCTCGGCCTCATGCCCGCCGCCCAGGCGGCGCCGGCCCTGTGGGAAGCCAGCGACGGCGACAGCCGCGTATGGCTGTTCGGCTCCATTCACCTGCTGCCACCCGGCCTCAAATGGCGCACCAGACTGTTCAACGAGACATTGGCCGAAGCCGACAAGGTCTATTTTGAAACCGATATCGGCGCCGAGGCGCAGATGGAGATCGCAGATCTGGCATTCGAGCGCGGCTTCAATGTCGATGGCACCTTGCTTTCCAACCTTCTCGACGAGGACGAGATCGAAGCCCTGCGCACGGCTGCCGCGCAGGTGAACACGCCCATGCCGGTGCTGCTGACGATGAAGCCATGGATGGCGGCCAATACGCTCAGCGTGGCGGCGGCCACGGTGGCCGGTTTCGACATGAATACGGGTGTCGATCTGGTATTGCAGACCGAGTTGCCAGAGGAGAAGAAAGGCTATTTCGAAACCGGTGCGGAACAGCTCGAATTTATCGCGGGCGCACCGGGGGACGAGCAGATCGAGATGCTGATGGCGACAATCGCGGATACCGACAGGGCGTCGGCCATGCTCGACGCGCTGCTGGCGTCCTGGCGTGCCGGTACGCCGGAGGAAATCGCCGACATCTTCCTTGCCGAACTCGGCGCCCAGAACGAAGCCTTCATGGACAGGCTGATCTATCAACGCAATCGCAACTGGATGACGCCGATCGAAGCCATGCTGGCGGACGATGTCGAAGCGCTGGTGGTGGTCGGCACCGGCCATCTCGTGGGTGACGGCAGCGTCATCGACCTTCTCGAAGAAGCCGGCTACACGGTCCGGCAGGTGCAGTAGGGCGCCCGGGAGCGCCCTACTTTCTTAGACATCGCTGAAGCGGGTCCAGCGGCCGTCATTCTGGCTGGATTTCACCGAGGCGGTGATGAATTCCATGCCTTCAATGCCATCTTCGAGTGTGGGCAGAAGAGCTTCATAGGCCGCGCCATTGCCGCGAATGACATCGGCGAATTGGCTGTAAAGCGTTGCAAATGCCTCGAGATATCCTTCCGGGTGACCGGAGGGGACTCGTATGTTCATGGCTGAGGCGGCCTGGCCGGAAATGGCGCCACCACGGGTCAGCAACTGCTTGGGTTTGCCGAACTCGGTGAACCACATGTAGTTCGGATTATCCTGCCGCCATTCGAGCCCAGCTTTCTCGCCATAGACGCGCAATTGGAGACCATTCTCACAACCAACGGCCACCTGGCTGGCCCAGAGCATGCCACGGGCGCCGCCTTCGAAACGCAGCAGGATGTGAACATTGTCGTCGAGCTGGCGGCCGGGCACGAAGCTCTGCAAATCCGCCGAGACGGCTTCGGTCCTGAGTCCGGTGACGAAGCGCAGCAGGTTATAGGCATGGGTGCCGATATCGCCGATGGCGCCGCCGGCGCCGGAGCGGGCCGGATCGGTGCGCCAGGCGGCTTGCTTGTTGCCGGCATCGGCTTCGACCGCGAGCCAATCCTGCGGGTATTCGGCCTGGACCACGCGAATGGGGCCGAGAGCGCCCGAGGCAACCAGCTCGCGGGCCTGCCGGATCAGGGGATAGCCGGTGTAATTATGGGTGAGGAGGAATTTTGCGCCGTTTTTCGGCTGGATCTCGGCAAGCTTGCGGGCATCGTCGAGCGTCGCGGTCAGCGGCTTGTCGCAGATGACGTGAATGCCGGCTTCGAGGAAGGCCTTGGCGGGGCCGAAATGCATGTGATTGGGGGTTACGATCGAGACGGCCTCGATGCCGTTGGGACGCGCGGCTTCCGAGCGCGCCATGTCTTCGTAGCTGGTATAGATGCGGTCTTCGGATAGGCCGAGATTGCGGCCGGATTCCTTCGCCACCTCCGGGCGCGACGAGAGCGCACCGGCGACGAGATCGTAGTCGCCATCGAGGCGGGAGGCGATGCGGTGCACATAGCCGATAAAGGCCCCGGTGCCGCCGCCAACCATGCCGAGACGAATGCGCCTTGCGCCGTTTTCTGCCATTTGTGACTCCTCAGTTTGGTTTGTGGCGAGGTCTGTGCCACGCCCTCGTGGTTCGAGGCGCTGAAGAAGCGCACCTCACCATGAGGGCTACTTTGAGCTTGGTTTAGTAGTAGCCCTCATGGTGAGGTGCGAGCTCTTCGCGAGCCTCGAACCACGAGGGCGTGGCTGGGATTCACGAGAGCCCCAGCATCTTCCGGTTAGCCGCCTTGTCGGTTCCCGCGGCGGCGAAGTCGTCGAAGGCTTTTTCCGTGACGCGGATGATGTGGTTCCTGATGAACTCGGCGCCTTCGCGGGCGCCATCCTCGGGATGCTTCAATGCGCATTCCCATTCAAGCACGGCCCAGCCGGCGAAATCGTATTGCGCCATCTTGGAGAAGATGGAGGCGAAATCCACCTGGCCGTCGCCAAGCGAGCGGAAGCGCCCTGCCCGGTTCACCCAGCTCTGATAGCCGGAATAGACGCCCTGGCGGCCGGTCGGGTTGAACTCGGCATCCTTGACGTGGAACATGCGGATGCGCTCGTGGTAAATGTCGATGTAATCGAGATAATCGAGCTGCTGCAGCACGAAATGGCTGGGGTCGTAGAGCAGATTGGCGCGCGGGTGATTGTTCACGCGCTCGAGGAACATCTCATAGGTGATGCCGTCATGCAGGTCCTCGCCGGGATGGATTTCGTAGCAGAGATCGACACCGGCTTCATCGAAGGCATTGAGGATGGGCGTCCAGCGGCGGGCAAGTTCGTCGAAGGCTTCCTCGACGAGACCGGCCGGGCGCTGCGGGAAGGGATAGAGGAAGGGCCAAGCGAGCGCGCCCGAAAAGGTCGCGTGTTCGGTGAGGCCGAGATTTTTCGAGGCGGCAGCGGCCCAATGGAGCTGCTGCACCGCCCATTCCTGACGGGCCTTGGGATTGTTGTGCACCTTGGCCGGAGCGAAACCGTCGAGCATGGTGTCATAGACCGGGTGCGCGGCGACGAGCTGGCCCTGCAGATGCGTGGATAGTTCGGTGATGGCGAGGCCATGGCTGGCCGCGATGCCGGCCAATTCATCGGTATAGGTCTTGGACGTCGCCGCCTTTTCGAGATCGATCAGGCTCGTGACCCAGGTCGGAATCTGCACGCCCTTATAGCCGTAATTGGCGGCCCAGCCGCAAATGGCGTCGAAGGAATTGAAGGGCGGCTCGTGGCCGGCGAACTGGGCCAGGAAAATGGCCGGCCCCTTGATGGTGCGCATGTCGTTCTCTCCTCTTTGCGGCGCGCTTGGCGCGTCCTTGTTTTCCGATCCGGCCCCGGACGAAAACAGGCGGCGGGAAGCCGCCGCCTGAGATCGGTAGTGTTGTCCTATACTTCGACCGGCATGTGACGCCTGTCAATGAGGTACGAACCTCAAGCCCTGAGCAGCGCCCTCGCCTCGTCCGGCCCGAGCGCCTGCGGACGCTCGCAAGTGGTCGACAGCGTCAGCACCTGGCCGCCTTCGGCGGCCTTCAGCAGCGAGGTCATGACGTCGACCGCGTGAAGCGCCACATCGAGACCGCAGCGGGCGTTCCGGCCGGTTTCGATGGCCGTCATCATATCGGCCAGCCCCGCCGCGCGATAATTGGCGCGCGGATTGGCCCCTTCGGCATCCTGATTGATCTTGCCGAAGGGATGGTCCCAGGGCTCCACCGGCGTCTTGGCGCCACCCCAATCGGTGGTGACCAGATCGCCACCGAAGAAGTTCGGGTCGGGCACATAGATGGAGCCGTCGGTGCCGTAGAGCTCGATATTGTGGTGGCCGTGGCTCGCCACATCCCAACTGGCGCCAAAGGTGATGACGGCGCCGGTATGGAATTCGAGAATGCCGTGAATAGTGGTGGGCGTATTGACCTTGATCTTCGTGCCCTGAAAGGGACCGGGAGTCAGCACTTCGCGCTCGGCACGCGCCATATTGGCAAAGGCGGAGACGCGTTTGACCGGGCCGATGAGATGGATGAGGTCGGTCACATAATATGGACCCAGATCGAGCACCGGCCCCGCCCCCGGCTGGAAGAAGAATTCCGGATTGGGATGCCAATGTTCCATGCCCGGCCCCATGACATGCATGGTGCCGCTCATGATCCGTCCGAGCTGGCCGCTGTCGATGATGTGGCGCGCCTGCTGATGCGCGCCGCCGAGGAAGGTGTCGGGCGCACTGCCGACCTGAAGATTGCGGTCGTCGGCCGCTTTCTTGAGCGCCATGCCCTCTTCCAGCGTCAGCACGAAAGGCTTTTCCGAATAAGCGTGCTTGCCGGCGGAGACGATATCCATCGACACATCATAATGCGATGCCGGAATCGTCAGATTGACGATGACGTCGATCTCGCTGTTCTTCAGCAATTCGTCGGGTGTTTGCGATGCGACACGGAATTCGGCCGCGCGGGATTTGGCCGCCTCCGGCAGGATATCGGCCACGGCCCGCACGTCGAGGCTCTTGAACAGCGGAGCGAGCCGCAGATAGGCGCTCGAAATATTGCCGGCACCCATGATGCCGACGCCATAGGTCTTGGTCATCTCATTCACTTCCAGGTCTTGGCGACAGCGATGGAGCGCCGGGCAAAGCGCTCCGCATCGGAGGGGTTGTCATGTTCGGCGACGAAATAGCGGGCTTTGGTCCTGCCGGTGATCTCATTGATGAGATTATTCCAATCCATCACGCCATGGCCGACATCGGCCCAGCCATCTTCGTCGACGGCTTCGCCGGCAGGCGCCAGATCCTTCACATGGACGGCGGAAATACGCTCGCCATATCTGTCGAACCAGGCGATCGGATCGGCCTTGCCGCGCACGATCCAGGCGACATCGACCTCCCATTCGATATTGGGGGCAGTTTCGAGAATGATATCCATGGGCAGGCGCCCGGATGTCGTCGCCTTGAATTCGAAATCATGATTGTGCCAGCCGAAGCCGTAACCGGCGGCGGTCACCTTCTCGCCAATGGCGGCAAGCGTCTCGCCGAGTTCGACCCATTTGCTGTCGTCGGCGCTGCGCTGCTCGGGCGGGATGAAGGGGCAATAAAGCGTCTCGATGCCGATGGTCTCGGCCATCTTCAGGGCGCTGTCGGTATCCTTCAACTGGTCGAGGCCGAAATGACCGGTCGGCATGGTGAGGCCATTGGCCTTGAGCAAGGCGGCGAGCCCTTCGGCATCGGCATAAAGGCCGCCATAGCCTTCCACCTGGGTATAGCCGAGCGCAGCCAGTTTCGGCAGAAACTGTTCGAGCGGGGGGAATTTGCGGGCGCTGTAAAGCTGGAATGACAGCTCGGTCATTTGGGCCTCCTGGAATGTCATGATGAGGGGACGGCGCCCGGAGGCGCCGCAGAAAATTCAGGCAGCCGGTGGGTCAGAGCCTGTTCGTCGTCTCGGCGTTGAAGAAGGAACCGCGGGCCGGATCGAAGCCGACGGTCATCCTGTCACCGACACGAATGACGGTGTCGCTGTCGCACCGGAACGTGACCTGCTGGCCGGCTATGGAGGTCCAGGCCAGCGTATCCGACCCCATGGGTTCGACAATTTCGATCTCGACTTCGGTGGTGAACGGCATGGTTTTGGCGGCTTCGCCGATGACGATATGCTCCGGGCGCACACCCAGAACAGCCTTGAGCGTCCCCGCCGGACGCGCGGCGAAATCATAGGCGCTGACGGGAATGGCAGTGCCGTCCCCGGCGGTGAAGCTGGCGCCATCAAGCGTGCCTTCGATGAAGTTCATCGAGGGGGAGCCGATGAAGCCGGCAACATAGAGATTGACCGGCTTGTTGTAGATGGTGTGGGGATCGGCAAGCTGCTGGATGACGCCATTCTTCATGATGGCGATGCGATCGGCCAGGGTCAGCGCCTCGATCTGGTCGTGGGTGACATAGATCATGGTGTTCTTGAGCCGCTGATGCAGCCGCTTGATCTCGACGCGCAGATCGCTCCGAAGCTTGGCATCGAGATTGGACAGCGGCTCATCGAAGAGGAAAACATCGACATCGCGCACCAGCGCCCGGCCGATGGCGACGCGCTGGCGCTGGCCGCCGGAAAGATTAGCGGGCTTGCGTTGCAGCAGAGGCTCGATCTGCAAAATCTCGGCGGCGCGCTGCACGCGGCGGTTGATCTCGTCGCGCGGCAGGCCGGCGACGCGCAGGCCGAAGGACAGGTTCTTCTCGACGCTCATCTGCGGGTAAAGCGCATAGGACTGGAACACCATGCCGATGCCGCGATCCTTGGGTTCGGACCAGGTGACGTTCTTGCCGCTGATGAAAATCTGCCCATCCGACACGTCGAGCAGGCCAGCGATGCAGTTGAGCAGGGTGGACTTGCCGCAGCCGGAGGGGCCGAGCAGCACGATGAACTCGCCCTGCTTGACGTCGAGATCGAGATTCTGCAGCACCGAGACGGCGCCGAAACTGAGCGACAGGTTCTTGATGGAAACGCTGGATTGCATGGATTATCCCTTCACGGCGCCGGCGGCGATGCCGCGCACGAACCATTTTCCCGACACGAAATAGACGATCAGCGGTACCGCTGCGGTCAGGATGGTTGCGGCCATGTTGACATTGTATTCGCGCACGCCCTGTACGGAATTGACGATATTGTTGAGCTGTACGGTCATCGGATAGTTCTGGGTGCCGGCGAAGACGACGCCGAACAGATAGTCGTTCCAGATGCCGGTGACCTGAAGGATGATCGCGACGGCGAAGATGGGCAGCGACATCGGCACCATGATCTGGAAGAAGATGCGCCAGAACCCGGCCCCGTCGACCCGCGCCGCCTTGAACAATTCCTGTGGCAGCGAGGCGAAATAATTGCGGAACAGCAGCGTCAGGATGGGCATGCCGAAAATGGTGTGAATGAGGATCACCGCCCACAGCGTGCCGAAGATGCGCAGCTGCGCCGTGATCATCACCAGCGGATAGAGCATCACCTGATAGGGGATGAACGAGCCGAACAGCAGCACGGTGAAGAAGAATTCCGAGCCCTTGAAGCGCCAGTTGACCAGCGCATAGCCGCTGACGGCGGCGACGAAGACCGATACGACGGTCGAGGGCAGCGTGATCTTGACCGAGTTCCAGAAACCGGGGCTCAGCCCGTTGCAGGTGAGGCCGGTGCAGGCGCTGGTCCAGGCCTTGACCCAGGGTTCAAAGGTGACTTCGAGCGGCGGGGCGAAGATGTTGCCGAAGCGGATTTCCGGCAGGCCCTTGAGCGAAGTGGTGATCATCACATAGAGCGGCAGCAGGTAGTAGAGCGCCGCGACGAAGATGATGCCGTAGATGATGATGCGGTTGGGGGTGAAGAAGGACCGCGGACGCGGGCCGCTCGCTTCGGCAATGGCGGTCATGGCGCGCTCCTATCGGTTCTTCTTGGGGCCGAATTCGACGATGGCCCAGGGGATGAGGAACACGCAGACCGTGGCCAGCATCACGGTCGAGGCCGAGAGCGCCTGGCCGAGATTGCCGGCGGTGAACATGTAGTTGATGACATATTTGGCCGGCACTTCCGAGGAGAGGCCGGGGCCGCCATTGGTGAGCGCCACGACGAGGTCATAGGTGCGCACGATGCCGGAGCCGACGATGACGAGGGTCGTGACCACCACGCCGCGCATCATCGGCAGCACGATCTGGATATAGGTGCGCCAGGTGGGGATGCCGTCGACGCGCGCGGCCTTCCAGATTTCGTCGTCGACGCTGCGCAGCCCCGCCAGCATCAGCACGGTGACGAAGCCGGTGCCGTGCCAGAGCCCGGCGATCAGCAGGGCATAGAGCACCATGTCGGTATTGGTGATCCAGTCGAAGGTGAAATCGGTCCAGCCGAGATTACGGATGGTGGTCTGGAGGCCCAGCGTCGGGTTCATGATCCACTGCCAGACGAGGCCGACGACGATGCCGGAAAGGGCGAAGGGATAGAGGAAAATGGTGCGGATGCCGTCTTCGAAACGGATCTTCTGGTCGAGCAGCACGGCGAGCACGAAGCCGATGACCATGGTGAAGCAGAGCGACAGCGCGCCGTAGAACAGCAGATTGGTGATCGATATGCGCCAGCGGCGGGCGGCAAAGAGCCGTTCATACTGGGCCCAGCCGATGAAATCGCCATTCGGCAAGACGCGGGAATCGGTGAACGAGAACCAGACGCTCCACAGTGTGCATCCGATAAAGACGACGAGGACGATCGCGATCATCGGGGAGACGGCGATCTTGGCGCTCAGATTGCGCACGAAGATATTGTGCAGCACGCCGGGCGGACGGTCGGGCGCTGCCGAAAGAGCCGCGCCTGCCTGTTGAACTTCGGCCATAGGCATTCTTCTCCGGAATTATTCGATCGATGCACGGACCGGGCTGCGAAGAGACCGGCCCATGCATGGCGGAACCGCGGGATGTCCTGCGGTTCCGCGGCGGCCGGACTAGTTGGCCGTCTCGATGATTTCGGCATAGCGCTCGATATAGTCATCGAGCGGGTAGCTCTTGTCGGCGAAGAATTCCTGATTGAGATCGGTGAGCTGCTGCTGCGTATCGCTCGACAGCATGGTCTCGCCGGAGGGCAAGAGTCCCTCGGGGCCGGCCAGAATTTCCAGACCCTTCTGCATGCAGGCATTGGCGGTCGACAGGTCGACATCGGTGCGGATCGGCATCGAGCCCTTCTTGAGGTTGAAGGCGACCTGGGCTTCCGGCGTGACCAGCAGGCGGGCAAGCGTCATCTGGGCATCGAGCACATCCTGGGACGTGCCATCGGGCAGCTTGGGGAAATAGAAGGCGTCGCCCGCGCCTTCGATGCGGGTGTTGAGGCCGAGGCCGGGCAGGCATTCATAATCCTCGCCGGGCACGGCGCCGGCGACGGCGAATTCGGCCTGGATCCAGTCGCCATGGATATTTCCGGCGGCATCGCCAGCGATGAGCTGGTTGGCGACGTCGGCGAAGAGCGGCACGACTTCGGCGGGATCAACGGCGTCGCGAATCTGCGCCCAGGCTTCGGCGACCTTGCGGAATTCGGGGCTGCGGACAGCTTCGGCATCCTTGTCCTGATTGACGCGCAGGAACAGGTCCGACCCGCCGACGCCGGCGAGCAGAACACCCGGAATGCCTTCGAGCGGCCAGCCGGCGGCCAGCGAGAACGGAATCACGCCCGCTTCGCGCAGGGCCGGGAAATCGGCGACATATTCGTTCCAGTTGGTGGGGACCGGCAGGCCGGCTTTCTCGAAAGCGGCAGTCGAGAGCCACAGCCAGTGCCAGGAGTGGATGTTCACCGGCACGCAATAAAGGCCGCCATCATAGCGGCAGGCATCGAGCAGTTTCGGATCGGCGTAGAAATCCTCCCAGCCCTCTTCCTCGGCGAGCGCGCTGAGATCGGTCATCAGGCCGGCCTTGATCAGCTCCTCGGCATCGCGACCGGTGTTCATCTGCGTCGCGCCCATCGGATTGCCGCCCAGAATGCGGCTGATGATGACCGGATTGGCGCCGGTGCCGGAACCGGCAAGGGCGCTGTCGACCCAGTTATTGCCGGTTTCGTTGAACAGGCGGGCAAACTCGGCGACGGCGGCCGATTCACCGGCCGAGGTCCACCAATGCGTGACTTCGAGGTCTGCGGCGATGGCGGCGGTCGAGCCCATCAGAGCAGCAGCCATCGCGGCCGCCACGGTAAACTTCTTCATCAAAATCCTCCCAACGATCACATGGAGCTCTCGGCCCCTGCTTTCAGTCACCGGCTGCGGACAATCGTCTTCCCTGCGATTCCGGCCGGCAACCGTATCGATTGCATTGGCCTTATGACGTTATGCAATCGATTTCATAAGCTTCAAACACTCCCGGGCACCTGTCAAGAACGATTAGCTGCACGTGCCTCAAGGCACCGGAAAAGCCATGGTAATTCCAGCGCCGGAGCCGTTCACGATTATGTGGGAAACGTCCTCTGCCGGCGCGTCGAGAAGCTCTGCCCGCGTCATCGTGCAGCGATAAAGGGCATTCATTTCGATGCAAAATGCGCTAAGGAACGACCCGTCCGGTCCCGTAGCTCAGCTGGATAGAGCAGCAGCCTTCTAAGCTGTTGGTCGCAGGTTCGAGTCCTGCCGGGATCGCCACCCGTTTGGCGCTCAACCGTAGCGTGTCGCGATTAAGCGAATTTCCAGACCAGACTGCCGTTCTACAGAATGTGGCAAACGACCTTAAAACGCCGGATAGGCTCCAATTCGTACGTGAAATGCTCTAGAATCTGACCTTCAAGCCGACCTCACCGCCAAAGGCACGGGCATCGCCATCGAACTTCTGCTCATAGTCGAAGCTGCCGAAAATGGAGACATCATCGGCCACTTCCGCATCGAAGCCGGCATCGAGCGTGAAGCCCAAGCCGCTGAGATCGGCCTGGAACGGCACATCGCCATCCTCAGACGCAAACACGGCCTTGGGCTGGCCCAGGAATTCATTGGTCAGGCTCGCCCGGACCCAACCCTCGACCTCGCGCGGATCGGGATCGGAAGCCGGATCGAGCTGCCAGGTCTTCGACAGCTTCACCCCAATCCGTCCCAGAAGGCTCTGGCCATCCTCGAAGCCCACCGGCCCACCGACATCGCTGGTGTCGCCAAGGCTGACATGCTGATAGACGAGCTGCGCCTGGGGCTCGAGCACCATGCCGTTGTCGAGCAGGAACGGGTAGCCGCCCTCGATCGAGGCGGCAAAGCCCAGCCCGTCCGTTTCGAGCGCCGGCAGGCGGCCGGAGGCGGTGGCATCATACCGCGTGCCCTGCACCACCCCGTCGAGATACCAGCCGGTCTCGTCGAAATGGGTCCAGTAGCCCCCGAGCGTCCAGGCATCGAGCGAGATGGACCCCGCATCCATGTCGTCGAAATGCTCGACATCGGCGCCGGCCGTGCCATAGGCGAGATAGAACCCGGCATTGTCGGTGCTGCCATCGAGGCTCTCGAGGCGATAGAGATCGGCCCCGACCTGGAGGCCGAACAGGCTGTAGTCATAGCCCGGCCCGCCATCGCCATAGATGCCCAGCTCATCGGCATCGTGCGAACCCCTCTGCCCGATGATGCGGCCCCAGACGAGTTCATTGTCCGGGTCGAACCGCTGGCCGCCTACGCGCTCGTCGAGCGTGCCGATCAGCGCATTGCCATAATGCAGGGCCAACGCCGGGATCGCCGGATAAAGCGAGGTTTCCGGACGATAATTCGGCACCGGAGGCGGCTCAGTCGGCGGTTCAGTTGGCGGCTCGGTCGGCGGCTCCGTGGGTGGTTCGGTCGGCGGTTCAGTGGGGGGCTCTGTGGGCGGTTCGGTTGGAGGCTCCGTAGGCGGCTCTGTCGGGGGTTCGGTGGGCGGCTCGATCGGAGGCTCGGTAGGGGAATCCAGCGTTGAGCGCAGATACCAGGCATCGGGATTGCCGTTGCCGCGGAACAGTTCGTATTCATAAGGACCAGCCACCACCGGACCGTCGAGAACGAAGGCGCCCGGCGCCGTGGTGGCGCCATTGATCGGATCGACCACCAATATGCCGGCGCCGGTGGTCAGCGATCCGAGCCCGCCAATATTGGCGATCCGAAGATGCGTCACCCCGGTCGTGGTGCCGCCGCTGATGATCATCCGGTCGGTGGCCGAGCTATCGTCACCGAGGATGGTATTGAAGGCGAGCAGCCCATCGGCGCCGAGATAGTCGCCATTGACGGTCAGCCGCGTGCCCGGCCCGCCATTGGTGAAGATCGAGCCGGCATTGCTGATGCCGCCAACGGTCTGGTCGAACCCGTCGAGGTCGAGCGTGGCGCCCGCCGCGACATTGTGGACCGAATTGGGGCTGAACGTATTCGTCGCCCCCGCCCGCAGAGTGCCCATATCCACATTTGTCGGGCCGCCATAGCTGTTGGTGCCGCTCAGGACAGTGGTGCCGCTGCCCACCTGGCTGACCGAACCGGTGCCGGAAATATCGCCGGCAAAAGCCAGCTCGTTGGAACGGTTGAAGACCAGCGCGCCGTCATCCACGACATTGTCGATAATCGAACCCGTCGCACCGCCATCGCCGAGCGTCAGCGTGGCGCCCGAACTGATCGCCGTACCCGCAGCGGTCGTATATGTACTGTCGCCGGTAAACACCGTGGTGCCGCTCAACAGGCTGACCGCCGCATTCCCACAGCTTGCATCCAGGCAACCGATGGCGGGCGCAAAGTCATATGTTCCGCTATCATCCGTGTGATTGAACGTCAGCGAACCGTTTCCTTGTCCAAAGGTGACGCCCGTGGCAATCAGCTCACCAGGCGCGGCTGCGGCCTGCCCCGCCGCGGCGCCGATGCTGATATTGCCTGTTGCCCCCGGCTCCTGGGCGATCATTACGCCATCCGCACCGGCTACGGATACCGTCCCACCTTGTGCGATGGTAAGGGCACCCGTCGAATCCTCAAGGATGCCGACGTAAAGACCGCTGGCGCCGACATTCCATATGGACTCGCTTCCCGACACCAGCGCGCTGCCGATCGTTTGCGCATTGCCGAAGCGGTTTATGCCGATTGCCCCTTCATCCGAGGTGACAACCCCGCCATCCAGCACCTCCAATGCACCGTTCGTCGAGTCCCCCACATAGAGGAAACGTCCGGCCGAGAACTGACTTCCCGCACCCGTTACGGTGATCGTTGCATTGGCAGGCTGGCCGGTTCCATCGGGTAGCAGTCGTGACAGGTCATATCCGAGATAGGTACCGCCCTCGCTCGCGCCGGAAGGCGTAATGCTGACGAGACCTCCACCGGAAATCGTCACTTGAGAGGCGCCATTGCCTAGCAGCAGATAGCCGCCCGCATTCCATGCGGACCCGGCGCCCACGACATTGACCGTCGCGGTGGAGGTCGAACTGGACCCCATCCAGTTTCCATCCATAGAGCCCAAGCTGCTGTTGATGACGCCCCCGTCACTGATGGTGACAGATGCCGCTCCATCACCGCCAACGCCGAAGAACTGCGTCATGGTCCATGTCGTACCGGGCCCCGTTACCATTACGGTTCCATTGCCCGTCTGGTTGTCGCCGATATACCCCAGGTAGCTGTTGATGGTGGCACCACCGCTGACGGTCAGACGCCCGGTACCGTAGTTACCGACAGAAACGCCATAGGCACTCCTATCCGTGGTGGTCACGACCGTGTCGGCGCCGTCGATCGTCGCCGTTCCATTGCCACCCGCTTGCCGGCCGATTTCCAATCCTCGGGCTGACAGTGTCGCGCCATTATCGAGAGTCAGTTGGCCGGCGCCGGAGTAGCCGGTATAGATCAGGCCGCTGCTGGTCCAAGTAGCCGCTGGCCCCGAGATGGATACAATACCGGTCGAGCCTGCATTTCTGCCCTCATAGACGGTCGAGGTTGTCACCGAGCCGCCACTCGATACGTTCAGCGTGCCAGCCCCGGAGCTACCAACTGTCAGCACGGCAGACGTCAGATTCGGCGGGACGTCACGGACCGTGCCCCCATCGATGGTAACGGTCTGAGCGTAAGCCGGCTTCATCGATAGTGCGAGAACAAGCGCCGAGACGCTCAGCAGCATGGCGCTGCGTTTGTCCAATATGGACAAGCTCCGAGCAAACGACCGGTCATGAACGAAAAACGGCTGGACGCGATGGCGTTTCAAATGTCGGCCTCCTTAACCAGAAGCGCCCTCAAAGCCCGGCGAATAGCCGCCGGAGAGGCTAACAACCCGCATCGTCACTCATGATCTCAACCGTAGCAGGCCCATATGTGCCCGGCAATCAGAGCCTCCAACACTATTCCTAGAACAACGGAGGCAACTTGCGACCTGTAGGGTGATCACTTGCCAGCAATCGCAACAGACTGATAAATATTGGGTTTGATTCCAATTCAATCACCCAGGCCCGCTGCATGGAACTTGCGGGATATTGTTGTTTGCCCATCCCCCACAATTTTAAACCTTGGTAACGATAGCACCAGACCGCCTGACAAAACACGAATCGCTTCGCCGAGAGCCAAGACTGCTCCAACCATCTGGCTTCTGATGGATTTGGAGGTTGAATGGCGGAGAGGGGGGTTTCGACCCGATAGATTTGCCCGTGCCGCATTCGAGTGCGGTACATTCAAGCTCGTCCGCCATCTCTATTGGTTGCCGGGGCTATCCCCAGAGCAGGTACAACCCGGCACCTGCCTATTGCCGGTCGGATGTAGCCTGGCCGGCAATGACAGATCTGTTCGAATTGACGCCGCTTCATGGGCGACTTTTGTGCCGATGGCGCAGTCTATCAGTCGATGGAACGCCCCCCAAGGGCGAAGCCGTGCATGCGGCGGGACCATTGCAGCGCGACGACGAAGCCCTTGACCGAGGGCAGCATGATCAGCGGCAGGATGGCGGCGAGCGGCACGAAGATCGCCAGATAAACCAGCGGACTGGCAGCCCCGCGCAGTTCCATGTCGAGCATGACGAAGACCAGCAGATGGCCGACGATCATGATGGTGAGGTAAGGCGGCAGATCGTCGGCGCGCTGGGGCGTCAGGTCTTCACCGCAGACCGAGCAGGTAGGCACCACTTTGAGATAGCTCGAATAAAGCTTGCCCTTGCCGCAATTGGGGCAGCGGCACTTCATGCCCTTTACCAGAGCAGGCCATAAGGGGCGCGGTCCGGCGTCTTCAGGTTGGATTTCAGGCATCGTCATCGTCATTCTCCACACTCCCGGCTGTGATCGGCTTGCCAAGCCCAATCTACATACGATTTATCCATATGTATGTATAGATACCATGCATTCAATATTGCAGGCACGATGAATCGGTCACTCTAGACCACCATGCCGGCGAATGTAGGGGACTGGTCGAGCGTGTCGGCGATGACCTTGAGGCTGGCTTCGAGGTCTTCACGCGAGGCCACGCTACCGAGTCCCAGACGGACAGCCTCGGGAGAATCGGAAACCGCAAAGGCATCACCGGCGACAACGCCAATGCCGACGCTTCGCAGCTTTGCGGTGAAACCGTGCCGATCCCAGCCGCCGTTCAGCGGCAGCCAGGCGTGAAAGGCTTCCGGATGGCTTATGGCTGTCGGCAGATAAGCGGAAAGCAGCCGCTGGCGCTCGCCGGTTTCCTGCCGCATCGCCTTGAGAACGGCATCGGCTGTGCCGGTTTCGATCCAGCGCGTGGCGATCGCCGCGGTCAGCGGCGAGGCAATCGAGGTGGAGGCACGGACATTGCCGGCCAGCCTTGCGGCGGCTCGGGCGTTCGGCACGGCAAGATAGGCGATCCGCAGCGCCGGAGACAGGCATTTGGCGAGGCTGGCGATATAATAAGTCTGTTCCGGCGCAAGCACGGCAAGTGGCGCGATGGGCTGGCGCGGCAGCATGCCATAGGCATCGTCTTCGATGATCGGGACGTCGAAGCGGATGGCGATATCGGCAATCTGCCGGCGCCGCTTCAGCCCCATGGTCGCCGTGGTCGGATTGTGCAGCGTCGGCGTGCAATAGAGGGCCTTGGGCTTTTCCTCGATGCAGGCAGCCTCGAAGGCTTCGGGCAGTATGCCGTCTTCATCCATGGCCAAAGGGCGAATGCGCAAGCCGAGATATTGGGCCAGCGCGCGGAAACCGGGATAGGTCAGCGCCTCGGCGCAGAGACTGTCCCCCGCCCCGGCCAGATGGCCGACAATGGCCATGAGCGCGCCTTGCGCGCCGGGCGTGACCAATATGCGTTCCGGCGCAATATCCGGCAGAATTCCGGCCAGCCAGTGCGCACCGGCAACCCTGTCGCCGGCACTGCCGCCCGCTTCCTGATAGTGCAGCAGCAGATCGAGGCCGTCATCCTTTTGCACCGAGGCCGCATCGCGCCACATGCGCTCGACCAGATCGGGATTGGCGAAGCGCGGCGGCATGTTCATGCTCATATCGACAATGCCCGATGCCGGCTGCAATTGCCCGCCGGCACGGGCACGGACATAGGTCCCCTGCCCGACCCGGCCTTCGATCAGCCCGCGCCGCCGCGCTTCGTTATAGGCGCGACTGATGGTGGTGAAATCGACGCCAAGATGATCGGCAAGCGCGCGTTGCGGCGGCAGCCTTTCGCCGGCCCGAAGCCGGCCGCTGGCTATATCCGAAGCGATTGCACCGGCAATCGCCAGATAGAGCGGCCCATCTTCCTTGCTGACCGTCGGCACCCATGTCGGGCTCGGCTCCGATTGCCTCATCGCAGTCATCCAATCCATTATTGTATGGCGAGATATGCTAGCGCTTGCAGACGATGTCAAATCGGGGCGCCGACACACGGTGGCGCTTGTCGCGGCACTTCAGCCGGGATTCGAGCCTAAATCGCCCTCTGATGATGCATTTGGTCGTTGTCAGACCTGTTCCCCGCGGCCCCAACCGACGAATTGCCGCACGCTTCCACTTCCCCATTGAAAATCCAATCAGTTCCGCAATATATGGATAATGTATGTATATTGCGTGCAACTATGCGGAGCAATTGGGATCGCCATGGACTACGAAGCACGATTCGAAACGCTGCTGGACCAGATCAAATCCGATGGGCGCTATCGAACCTTCATCGAACTCGACCGGATTGCGGGTGGATTTCCCGAGGCATCGCACCGCTTGCCCGATGGCACGACGCAACCGGTGACCGTCTGGTGCAGCAACGACTATCTCGGCATGGGCCAGCATGCCGATGTGCTCGCGGCGATGCAGCGAACCATTGAGCGCTCCGGCGCCGGTGCGGGCGACACACGCAATATTTCGGGCACCAATGCCGAACATGTGGCGCTCGAAGCCGACCTTGCCGATCTCCATGGCAAAGGGGCGGCCCTATTGTTACCTCGGGCTGGATTTCCAACCTCGCGGCGCTCGGCACCCTCGGGCGCGCATTGCCCGATTGCATGATCTTTTCGGACGCGCTCAACCACAATTCCATGATCGAGGGCATAAGGCGCTCCGGCGCCGGGCGGCGGATTTTCCGCCATAACGATGTCTCGCATCTGCGGAGCCTTCTGGCGGCTGCGCCGCCGGACTGTCCCAAAATCATCGCCTTCGAAAGCGTCTACAGCATGGATGGCGATATCGCGCCGATCGCCCAAATCTGCGATCTCGCCGATGAATTCGGCGCGCTGACCTATCTCGATGAGGTTCACGCCGTTGGCCTTTACGGACCGCGGGGTGGCGGCATGGCCGAAAGGCTCGGCCTCGCCGAACGCATCACCGTGATCGAAGGTACATTGGCCAAGGCCTTCGGGGTGATGGGCGGTTATATCGCCGGATCGGCTGCGCTGATCGACGTGGTGCGCAGCTTCGCGGAAAGCTTCATCTTCACGTCGGCCCTGCCACCGCATCTGGCCGCCGGCGCCTCTGCCGCTATTCGCCACCTCAAGGCTTCGTCAGCCGAGCGGGACCGGCTCCACGCCAATGCCGCGCGGCTCAAAACGCTGCTGCGACAGGCGCAATTGCCCATACTCGATACACCCACGCATATCGTGCCGCTGATCATCGGCGATGCTCATCTGTGCCGGGCGACCAGCCAATTGCTGCTGGAAGAACACGGCATCTACGTCCAGCCGATCAATTACCCGACCGTGCCGCGCGGCCTGGAGCGGCTGCGCATCACCCCGACGCCCCACCACACCGAAGAACACATGACCGCGCTCGTCGCAGCACTGGCCGATATCCGCGACCACCTCGGCTGGCCGAAAGCCGGGCTCGCCGCCTGAGCCTTCCACCTGGAGAAACGAAATGGAACTCGTGACCTATTTCACCGACAACCCGATCATTCTCGCCATCGTCATCGGCTTCCTCGTACTGATGGGCGCAATGGCCTGGGGCCAGTTCCAGACCTGGCGGGTCGATAACGAAACCGATTCCGACAAGCGCCTGTTCTGACCCGCGCGCTGCCCCGAGGCACCTCATGCCATTGATGCAATTTGCAATCGCCTCTCCGGCCATCTTTCTCGCCGGCATTCTTGCCATTCTGGGGACCGCGATGGCCTGGGCGTCCTTGGTCACCCGGGATATTCCCTGGTTCGCGGATCGAGCGCCCCGACACGCTCACGAACAAGCTCCAGAAGCAGGCTGACGGCGCCGAGCGCGTCTTCATCGCGGCGGACGAGATTGAGGGGCATGCCAAGGCCTGCATCGTCGTTCAAGGGAACACAGACAACCCCGCTCACGGCCATATGCGCCAGGGATTCCGGGACAATGGCAATGCCAAGCCCTGCGGCCACAAGGCTGATCATCGAGACCGTGCGGGCCGCTTCCTGTGCGCGCATGGGTTCGAACCCGGCCGCGAGGCAGGCGGCCCTGATACCGTCGCCGTCATAAGAAGCCGAAGCGCTCTGGCGGGGAAAGATGAAAGCCTGATCGGCCAGATCGCGCAGTGAGACGCTGCCGCCAAGCTTGGGATGACCGGCGGGAAAAGCAACGAACATGCGTTCGGTCAAGAGATGATCGACGACCAGCCCGGCCGGTATGGAAACGGGCGTGCGCACGAAAGCGGCATCCAGCCTTTCTGATCGTACCGCCTCCATCAAGCGCGTGGTATCGGCCTCTTCCAGCGTCAAGGTCAGCTTCGGGGACCGCTCCTTCAAATCGCGTATGGTTCCGGTCACCAAGGGATGGAAGGCCGCCGGGCTGGTAAAGCCGATGGCGAGCCGCCCTTCCTCTCCGCGCGCGGTCCGCTGCGTGATCGCGATGGCATTATCCACCTGCTCCAATAATGGGCGGGCTTGCACCAATAGCGTCCGCCCGGCCTCAGTCAGGGCCACGCCGCGCGGCAGACGCCGGAACAGGCGCACGCCGATCTGCCGCTCCAACGAAGCGATCTGCTGGCTGAGTGGCGGCTGCTGCATGCCGAGCCGTTCCGCCGCGCGCGTGACGTGCCCCTCCTCCGCAACAGCGAGGAAATAGCGCAGATGGCGTAGCTCGATCATGCCATATCGATTCCATATGGGTTCTTCGTTTTTGGCATATTGGACGAATGATTGTCCTCGGTCTATGCCTCCCTCACATTTCACCCATGAGGCAAGGCGTGACCACCGCCCTTTCAGAAAACGCCATATCCAAACCGACGCCCCGGCTTGCTGAACTCTTCACCGTCTTCTTCCATGCCGGGCTGATCGGCTTTGGCGGCGTCATGCCCATCGCCCGCCGGCTGATCGTCGAAGAGAAGAAATGGCTCGACAATGCGGCGTTCACTGACCTCCTGGGACCGAGCCAGTTTCTGCCGGGGGCGATGGTGGTGAACCTCGCCATAGCGGTGGGAACGCGTTTCGGGGGAACGATGGGCGCCATCGTGGCCGTGCTCGGCCTGCTGTCCGCGCCGACCATCATCGTCCTGGCGCTGGCGGCGCTTTATGGCCGGATTCATGACAATCCGCAGGTGGAAGGCCTGCTCGCCGGGCTCGCTGCCGCCGCGACGGGCCTGTTCATCGCCACGGCACTCAAGATGGCCCGGCCTCTTCACGGGAAGCGCGTGGGTATCTTCATCGCGGCCGCTACTTTCGCAGCGATGGCCCTCCTCAAGCTTCCCCTATTCGCGACCATACTGATCATGACGCCGATCAGCATGATATTGCAGCGCAGGTTCGGACCATGATGTCCGATCTGCTCGCGCTTGTGCTCGTCTTCGGCCAGTTATCCGTTCTGGCCATTGGCGGGCCGAACCCCATCCTGCCGGAAATGCGGCGGCAGGCCATCGACGTCCATCACTGGTTGACCGCGCCGGATTTTGCCGCCCTGTTCGGGCTGGCTCAGGCCGCGCCCGGCCCCAATATGATGGTGGTGACGCTGATCGGCTGGCAGGCGGCCGGTCTGCCGGGAGCGTTGATCGCGACGCTCGCCATATTCGGCCCCTCCTCGCTTCTTGCCGGCGTGGTGTTTACCACCTGGAACCGGCTGCAGGATCAGCCCTGGAGCAAGCTGTTGCGGGCGGGGCTGGCGCCCGTCACCATCGGGCTTTCCCTCGCCGGTGCCGGCACGCTCGCCTGGACCATGGGCCAGAACTGGCTTTCGGTGCTCATTATCGCGGGTTCAGCCATCGCCCTCGTGCGCACGCGCCTGCCCCCCTTTCTCATCATGGCAGCCGGCGGCCTGATCGGGCTCGCCGGCTCGTTCTGGTGATCGCCTATTCCCAGCGGATCCTTGCCCCCAGCGCACTCAGCTTTTCGACGAAATGCGGATAGGCGCGGCGGATGGGATCGGCATTCTTGATGCGCGATTGCCCGTCGATCTGGATGGCCGCGAGCAGCAGGGCGAGCACAACGCGGATGATATAAGGCGCCTCCACCACTGCCGGACGCAGCGCATTGCCGCCGAACACCACCAGGCGATGCGGATCGGAGAGGTGAACGCGGGCGCCGAATTTGAGCAGTTCCGAGCTCCAGCCCAGCGCGCCCTCATAGACCTTGTTCCAGAACATGATATCGCCGGTGCAACCGACGGAAATGCCGATGGCATGCGGCAGAAGATCGGCCGGGAAATAGGGCCAGGGCGCCGCCTCGATCTTGGGCAGCATTTCGACCGTATAGGGCTCGGTGATGCGGCGGGTCCAGCCGATGGCGGTCACCGTCCCCTCCCCGATCTCGAACTGAAGCCCGAGCTTGCCGAGCTGGCGCAGGATCAGCGTCATCTGCGGAGCCATGTCGGTTTCGACGGTCAGGCGGCCGCCGGTGACCGCGCCGATGGCAAGGAAAGTCGCCACTTCATGGTGGTCATCCGGCACGCGCGCCCTGGTACCGTGCAGGCGCTCGACACCGTGGAAGGTCAGCCGCGAGGTGCCGAGACCCTCGATATCGGCGCCCATATCGGCCAGCATCTGGCACAGCGCCTGCACATGCGGCTCGGAGGCGGCATTGGTCAGGGTCGAGGTGCCGGTCGCGGTCGCGGCGATCATGGCAAAGGTTTCGGTGGCGGTCACCGAGGCATAATCCGGCCAGATATCGGTGCCCTTGACGGCACTCTTGCGCTCGATGCGATAGGGGCGCGTGCCGACAATGGCGGCGCCGAAGCGTTCGACGATTTCGAGATGCGGATCGATCTCGCGGACGCCAAGCGCACAGCCCTTGGCCTCGGTGTCGAAGGTCAGCCTGCCGCTGCGCACGATCACCGGGGCGAGCAGCAGCACGGCGGCACGGATGCCGACCGGCAATTCGGCGTCGCTGGCATCGAAGGCGGCGAAATCGTGCTGGATGGTCAGTGTCTGCGCGTGCAGGTCCCGCTCCACGCGCGAGCCCTTGGAACGGAAATATTCGACGAGCTTGTCGATATCGCTGATCTCGGGGACGTTTTCGAGCGTCACCTCCTCATCGGTGAGGAGCGTGGCGCACAACATGGGCAGCACCGCATTCTTGTTGCCGGACGGCCGCAGGGTTCCGGACACGGGGTGGCCGCCATCGACGATCAGGTCTGCCATGGAAATCTCGTGGTGTGAATCATTCTGGGAAAAGGAAAGAGAGCATAGGCCCCTCCGGCCTGCGCCGCCAGCCCGGGACGCGGGAAAGAATTCTTTGCCTTGATGGCTTTATGAGGGCGGGGGTTGGTGCCACGCCCTCGTGGTTCGAGGGTCGCTTCGCTCCCGCCTCACCATGAGGGCTACTGGGAGATTGGAGTTTGTTCCAAACCTTATTCCCTGAGACCTCATGGTGAAGCGCGAGCTCTTGCGAGCCTCGAACCACGAGGTCGGGCTCACCGCCTCTAGAAATCAAACCCCATCTGCTCCGCCGCTGCCGGAGCTTCAGCCATCGGCTTGGTCGCCGGCTTCTCGGCCGCGCGTTTCTTCGGCGCCGCCTTCTTTACCGGCGCAACCTCGACCGGAGGTCGATCCGGGTCGGTAACAGCAGCCGCAGCGAATATCTCCAGCCATTCGCGGGCGGCATTGAGGCGTTTGGGGCGCAGGGCGTAGATGTTCTCGCGGCCACGCTTGCGCTCGGCAACGAGCCCGGCTTCGCTCAGCACGCGCAGATGGCGCGAGATCGCCGGGCGGCTGATGGGAAAGGCCTCGGCCAGACGGTGAACCGGCAGCGGTTCTTTATGGAGCATGACGATGATCTTGCAGCGAACATCGTCGGCAAGCGCTGAGAACAGCTGAGTGGGCGGCATGTCGGATCCCGTAACGGAAGCGTTACGGCACTAGCCAGCCAGAGCCATGCAAGTCAAGCGTGCCACAGCATTTCGGGCGCATGGCGATGTGCTACCGATCTCTACGCCGTGGCAGCGGTGCGGGCCAGCCGTCGCCGGTTGCCTGATCCTCAGCCGCCCGTAGCGGGCGCACCGATGCGCGCATGCTCGACAGTGTCGCCGGCCTTGAGCCCGATCTCCTGCGAGCGCCCGCCGGGAATTTCCAGCACGAACTGCACCGGCGCACCCGAGGGGATTGAGGTCGTATCCATGGGCCGCGCATTGACATGCACGTTCTTGACCACGCCATCGGAGCCGATGAACACCATGTCGAGAGGGATGAGCGTGTTCTGCATCCAGAAGGAAACCATGCGGTCTTCCTTGAAGTCGAACAGCATGCCGGCATCATCCGCAAGCTCGGTGCGGAACATCAGGCCCTGCGCCCGCGACTCCGGCGTATCGACCACTTCGACCTTGAAATTATGGTCGCCGCTTTCGGTATGGAGCACCAGATTGCCTTCGTCGCTGCAGGCGGCAAGCGGTGCTGCGGCGATGAACAGAGCGAGCGCGAAACCGGCATTGCGCAGAACGCGGGCTGGCGCGCCGGGCGCGTGGGTCAGGGGCATGTCCGGTCTTTCCTAATGCGATGAGGGAGCGTCGCCCCAACCATCCGGGCGGATTTCGGCGACCATAAGGCCCTTGGGGCCCTGGCCATAACGCACCAATACATATTGGCCGGGCCGCAATTCGGTGATGCCGAAGCGCCGCAGGGTTTCCATATGCACGAACACGTCGGGGGTGCCCTCGCCGGCCGACAGGAAGCCGAAGCCGCGAATGCGGTTGAACCACTTCACCTCGAGCCGGACCATGCCAGAGGTCGGCTCGACCACCACATGGGTGCGCGGCGGCGGCATCTGCGCCGGATGGCGCGCGGTCGATTCATCCATGGAGATGATGCGGAAAGCCTGAAGGCCGCCGGGGCGGTTCAGCGCCTCGCAGACGACGCGGGCGCCCTCATAGGCTGTCTGGTAGCCATCGCGCCGAAGGCAGGTGACGTGCAGCAATACATCGGACATGCCGTTATCGGGCACGATGAAGCCAAAGCCCTTGCCGGCGTCGAACCATTTGATGGTCCCGCTGATCTCGATGGTATCGAGCCCGGCTTCGCCGCTGCCCCTTTCGGCATGGCTCATGGAATCCGCCTCTCCGGGCAGCTTTCCTGGCTCCTCGCCATTGCCACTGAACTTGGCCCCCATAGTCCCCAAAGCCTTATTTCGTACGCGACCCGCCGAAGGCGAGATACTCCAAGAGTGACTTAGTCTGTCCGATTCAGCGCCAAAAGTTAAGAACATCTTGCGATTTTGTTTCGGCCGAGGATGGCCAGGGCGATTGCCTCAGCGGAGGCGGCTTGCTAGGCCACAGACCCGATGTTCCACATGGAGAAACGCCGTGAAGTATCTGCACACCATGGTCCGCGTCACCGATGTCGAGGCGAGTCTCAGATTTTACTGCGAAGGACTGGGGCTCCAGGAGGTCAAGCGCACCGAAAACGAAAAGGGCCGCTTCACCCTCATCTTCCTCGAAGCGCCGGGCGATGCCGGCGGCCAGGTCGAACTCACCTATAACTGGGACCCGGAAACCTATACGGGCGGGCGCAATTTCGGCCATCTCGCCTATGCGGTGAAGGATATCTATGCCCTTTGCCAGCATCTGTCGGAGATGGGTGTCGTCATCAACCGGCCGCCGCGCGACGGGCATATGGCCTTTGTGCGTTCGCCCGACGGCATTTCCATCGAGCTGCTGCAGGACGGCCCCGCCCTGCCGCCGCAGGAACCCTGGGCCTCCATGCCGAATACCGGCGCCTGGTAAGAAAACGCTAACCACCCGGCTTAGCGGGTGGTTAGCGAAACTCTTCGTATTTTAGCGACATCGAAGAACCGTCCCTTGGCTGTTGCCTTCCTGCAACAAAGGACCGTCTGGAAGTCGCGATGAGATCGATCCTTTTTGGCCTTGCCTGCGCACTCGCCCTCAGCGGGTGCGTTCCCATGGCAATGTTTGCCTCGAGCAGCGGCTCCGCCTATGCCGGCAAGCGCTCGGACTGGGGCACGTTCGTGTCGAGCCGCGAGGTCAACGCGCTCTGCCTTAGCCCGCAGCTGAGATTCGTCATCTGGGAATTCGAGGGACACTTCGGCAAGAAGGTCATCATGAACTCCGGCTACCGCGACGGGCAGCATAATTCGTCGGCGGGCGGCGCCGACAATTCCTACCACACCAAATGCATGGCGGCAGACTTCTACATCCCCGGCGTCGACAAGCGCGAGCTCATCGCCTTCGCCATGAATACCAAGTCCGTGGGCGGTCTCGGCTGCTATCCGGGCCGGCAATTCATCCATGTGGATGTGCGCGAACGCCCGCGCGGCTACAACCGTCCGGTCACTTTCAGCGGCTGTTGAAAAAAACACGGACAGGTCACTGAAATGGGTTGCGCATCACCAGCGACCTGACTATACGAACCCAGCGCTCAGGCGCCCTTCGTCTATCGGTCAGGACGCCACCCTTTCACGGTGGAGAGAGGGGTTCGATTCCCCTAGGGCGTACCATTTCTCCTTGTCGGGACGATGACGAGCAGCTACTGATTAAGTGCCTCAGGCGCCCATCGTCTAGCGGTCAGGACGACGCCCTCTCACGGCGTAAACAGGGGTTCGATTCCCCTTGGGCGTACCAGCCTTCCTCACATAAATAGATGTTTCAGGGGAAGCCTCGGGTGAGCCTTCCCCCTTCTCAGGACGCGTTTATTCGGCTGCGCCGCGTTCGCGCGACTGGCCGACCAGATCGCCTACATTTTCATAAGCGTCCGGATAAGCGTTCACGATGTCCTTGGGATTGCCCACGGCAAGGCCGTTGTCGCGGGTGCGCAGATGCTTGAACATCTCGCCGGGATTGCCGTGCACGGTGCCATCATCAAGAGCATAGCTATGCTCCCTGCCCTCCTGAGCGACAGCAGGCGACAAGCCGGCGAGACTCGCAAGAGCGGCTGCGGCAGCGAGAACTGCGATATGCTTCATGGCCAAAACTCCAATATTGGCAAGATCTTCATCCTGATCTGCCCCCGCCCCAAGGCAGCCAGTGCCGAGACACTGTAAGGGGCACAATGACGGAACTGTGGCCCGATCCGGTGCGAGGCCATGTCTGCTTGCAGGGGTGCAGAATCCGCCCGCCGGTTTTCCCATGATATTGCGCGATTCCGATGGATCGGAGTTCGGGCCCGTTCGTTGTGTCCCCAATTGCCGGGGAGATGGACATGAACACAGCCAATTTGCAGCTCGAGGGCCTCTATCTGGTCGTCGCCGCCATCAACAATGCGCTGGTGCAGAAAGGCGTGTTGAGCCGCGCCGAGGTGAGCGTGGCGCTGGAGCGGGCAGAGCAGATCGCGCTGGGCGACTATCGCGTCGAGGAGAAGCTGCCGCCCGCCTATCGCGATGCCATAGCCTTTCCGGCCCGCCTGCTGCTCAAGGCCAATCAGGGCGGCGACGGCCAATCCTTTTCCGAGCTGGCGCGCGCGGTCGGCGCCACCAAGGCCCCCTATAACGACCAGCTTTGAGGAGGAGAGATTGCCCAAGACACCACAGCCACAACCCCCGCCCACGATGCCGAAGAGCAGGGCGGTGGACGATGAAGACCCCGGCTATAGTCCCATGGAGGAGGAAAGCCGCCCGATGACGGTGCGGGGCGAGGACGGGCGCGTCCACAAGGCCGAGGAACTGGCCGGCACGCAGTCTCCGCCACGGCGGGACGAGGCGGAAAACCGAAGACCGCCGCTTCCACGACCCAGCAATCCCGATTGAGGGAACTCAAGGCACAGGCTTCTCGTTTAGAGGATGCAGATGCCTCTGCAATCTCCAAAGAACGTCCCCCTTGGGCCCGGAGCCGTGCACGGCTCCGGGCCTTTTCTGTTTCAGGCCGGGCGGCGGTACTGATAGATGCCGACGTCGATCGTGCCCTCGGCGAAGCCGGCCTCGCAATAGCTGAGATAATAGACCCATTTGCGCTTGAATTCCTCGTCATAGCCGAGGGGGGCGATCATGGGCCAGCGTTCGAGGAAGCGTTCGCGCCAGAGTGCGAGCGTGCGCGCATAGGAGAGGCCGAAGGTCTCGACCTTTTCGAGAACGAGACCGTGCCGGTCGCCGAACTCCTTCATCACCGTCTTGGTCAACAGCATGCCGCCGGGAAAGATGAAGCGCTGGATGAAATCGGGGCCTGAACGGTAATTGTCGAAATCGGCCTCGTCGATGGTGATGGCCTGGATGGCGGCGGTGCCACCCGGCTTCAACCGGTCATGCAGCGTCTGGAAATAGCTCGGCCAATTGTCTTCACCCACGGCCTCGATCATCTCGATCGAGCCGATATGGTCGAACTGGCCTTGGGTGTTGCGGTAATCCTCGAAGTGGAGCGTTGCGAGATTATCGAGCCCCTGGCTCGCGAGGCGTTCCCTGGCATATTTGAGCTGTTCGGCGGAAAGGGTGATGCCGCGTAGATGCGCCTTATATTCCTTGGCGACGGTTTCGGCGAAACCGCCCCAGCCGCAGCCGATCTCGAGCACGCTCGAGCCTTCGGTAACGCCGGCCATATCGGCGACGCGGCGATATTTGGCGCGCTGGGCTTCCTCAAGGCTTTGATCCCCGGAGGTGAAGACCGCCGAGGAATAGGTCATCGAGGGGTCGAGCCACTGACCGTAGAAATCATTGCCGAGGTCGTAATGCTCGGCGATATTTTTCTTCGAGCCTTCAAGCGTGTTGCGGCGCGAGATATGATAGTGCAGATCCGCAGCCGCGCGGCGGAAGAAGCCCTTGCCGGCATTGTCGAACATGTCGCGGTTCTGCAGGAAGAAGCGGAACAGCGCGGTCAGATCGTCGATTTCGATATCGCCGTTCATATAGGCGGCGGCAAAGCCCACCGTGCCGCGCTGCATGGCTTCGTTGAGAACCTTGAAGTTCCTGAGCCGCAGCACCGCATGCCCGCCCGAAGAGGCGGAGCCGATGGTGCGGGTGTGGCCATTGGGAAAGATGACGGTTACGGCGCCATGTTTCGGGTTGCCGATAAGAGCCATACCGACCCGTTCCACCACCCACGACATCAAGGATGTCCAGGGGGTAACGCCGCCGGAAGTGCGATCGACTGCTGTCTTAGTCATAGAGCCGCTCAGTCCAAAATATACAGATGAGGCGGCGCGACTGCCGCCGAGTAAAATTCGTCGGAACCCGCTTCGCGCAGGCGAAGCCGGTTGGAGCCAGCCCCACTTTAGTCACCGCCGCCATATATGCAAGCATGTTCACTTGTCCGAGAGGGCTGAGATCGTTCAGGATTTGGGCCTCGCAAGATCGGTCAGGCGGAATTGCACCTGTTCGCGTCCCTGCCAGTGATCGATGGAGAGCGTGCCGGCGAAATGCAGCGGCGCCTCGTTAGAGCCCATCAGCATATCGCCGATGGGCGTGCCGGCGGCGCGGAAGGCGATGGCCTTGAGGCGGGCGCCATCGTCGGAGGTGAGCGTGAAGCTCACATGGCCGCCTTTGCCCACGATCTGCGGGAATTTAGCCCGATGCGCCGGCAGAGCGAAGACCGGCATCGGGTTGCCGGCGCCGAAGGGCCCTGCCCGTTCGATATCATGGACCATGCCGACGCTGGCGCCGAGCGCGGTGAGCGCGGCGTCGATGGACAATGAGGTCAAGGCGCGGGCCGCCGTGACATCGATGCTCAGCCTTTCGGCCAGATGCGAGCGGAACGGCCCCAACTGCCCGGATTTGAGAGTGACGCCCGCCGCCATGGCATGGCCGCCGCCCTTGACCGCGATTCCCAGCTCCACCGCCTCGATGACGGCGCGGCCGAGATCGACGCCGGGCATCGAACGGCCGGAACCGGTGCCGGTGCCGTCAGGCCCGAGGGCAATGGCGAAGGCGGGCCGCTCGAAGCGCTCGCGCAGGCGCGCGGCGATGAGGCCGACGACGCCGGGATGCCAATTGGCAGAAGCGAGGACGAGCACGGGCGGTCCCTCGCCTGCCCCGATTTCGGTTTCGGCGACGCGCACCGCCTCTTCCACCGCCTCGACCTCGATGCGCTGGCGCTCGGTATTGAGCTCATCGAGGCGCGCGGCGATGGCGAGGGTGTGGTGCTCGTCGTCAAGGGTGAGGAGTTCCGAGCCGAGCGCGGCATTGCCGATGCGCCCGCCGGCATTGATGCGCGGCCCGATGAGAAAGCCGAGATGATAGGGATTGATCGGGCCATTGATGCGGGCGGCAAGCGCCAAGGCCGAGATGCCGCGATTATCGCCCCGGCGCGCGACTTCAAGGCCGCGCACCACGAAGGCGCGATTGAGCCCGGTCAGCGGGACGACGTCGCAGACAGTGGCGAGGGCGACGAGATCGAGAAGCTTCATCAGATCCGGCAGGCCGGTTTCGCCGCGCTGGCGCAGAATGCGGTTGACGGCGACCAGCACCATGAAGGTGACGCCAGCGGCGCAGAGATAGCCGAGCCCGGAAATGTCATCGGGCCGGTTGGGATTGACCAAAGCGGTGGCCGGCGGCAGTTCGTGATCGGACAAATGATGGTCGATGACGATGAGATCGACGCCGCGCTCGCGGGCATGGGCGATGGGCGCATCGCTGGCGGTGCCGCAATCGAGGGTGACGATGAGGCTGGCGCCCTCGTCGATGAGCTTGTCGATGGCCGCGATATTGGGGCCATAGCCCTCGAAGACGCGATCGGGAATATAGACCTGCGGCGTCAGCCCGAAATGGCCGAGATAGCGCGCCATCAGCGCACAGGAGCAGGCGCCATCGACGTCATAATCGCCGAAGAGCGCCACCGATTCGGCATCGACAATGGCGCGGGCCAGGCGCTCGGCCAGTTCGTCCATCGCCGTCATGGTGGATGGGTCGGGCATCAGGGCGCGGATGGTGGGTTCGAGAAACGCCGCCGCATCATCGAGGCCGACGCCGCGACCGGCCAGCACGCGCGCCAGGATTTCGCTGGTGTTGGAGCGCTGGGCAATGGCCTGCGCCATGCGGCTCGCGGCCATATCGAGCCGATCCACCCAGGCACGGCCGGTGACGGAGCGGGTCACATCGAGAAAAGGACGAGGCGGCTCAAGCATGGCCGGAGGTAAGCCGATCTGGGGGAGTCGGTCTAGGGGCGTTGGGGGAATTGTCGCGTGATCTCGTGGGTTGGAGGGCATGCGGAAGCGCCGCCCCGGAATGTTTCCCTCGCGGTTTCTGCGGTGATGGCGAGGCCCATGCCTCTTAGCGGTAGTCCGCAATGGAAGTGAGGCAGGGCCTCGCCATCACGCCGGGATTTGTCGTGCACGCATCGAGCAGCCCCGCTTTCACGGTTGGACATACCAAACCTGACACCTTCTCCCCGCCATAGAGGTCCCTCGGTCCAGGCCGGCGTCCGGCCGGTGGTCAGCATCCACACGCGAGCCTGGGCGACCCCATGCTCCCCGGTTGTTCCCGCACCGGCTGTTCG